>OGZC01000070.1_pt1 | contig 52074 bp, 51 predicted proteins | sample 1576751 | NCBI WGS metagenome assembly OGZC01 (sample SAMEA3541486, study PRJEB24748) | human gut metagenome | biome: human gut; feature: human-associated habitat; material: faeces | place: China | collected 2012
GCATCTTCGGCAAAATAGCGTGAATGGGCTTGTTCGCCGGTCACAATAAGCGTCGGAATAGTCACTTCACTGGCGTAACTCAGCAGCGGCATATTCATAAACGACAGCGGCATCGTCGCATTCCATGCCCCGGTTGAATTAACCGAACGCGCATGGAAACCTCGCGGCATACGGTAATAATCGAAGAACTCTTTCAGGACCGGGTTGGGGTTGGCGGGCAAGGTTTCCGGCAAAATACGATCGGCAGCGCTGACGTTGCCCTTATCATCAACATAAATGTCATGCCCACCGGGGACGAAGGTGCCGTTTGCCGCATCTTTCCAGCGCTGCACGTTCAGATAGCGCAGTACGGCGCGACGATCGGCAGTGGTATAGCGGTCTTTGCCATCGCCCACTCCATGCCCCATCGCGCGGCTCATGTCATACATTACGCTGGTCGCCACCGCTTTGACGCGTGTATCCATCGCCGCGTCGTTCAGGGCCATACCGCCCCAGCCACAAATGCCGAGCAAACCGATACGGTTGCGATCCACCTCTTTTTGCAGGCCCAGAAAGTCCACCGCGGCACTAAAATCCTCGGTATTGATATCCGGTGAGGCCACGTTGCGTGGGTAGCCACCGCTTTCGCCCGTATACGATGGGTCAAACGCCAGGGTGACAAACCCCTGTTCGGCCAGCGTCTGGGCATACAGGCCGCTGGACTGCTCTTTTACCGCGCCGAAGGGACCGCTCACGGCAATGGCTGCCAGTTTGCGTTCACCGCGATCCTTCGGCAGGTAGAGATCGCCAACTAAGGTTATCCCGTAGCGGTTCAGGAAGGTCACCTTACGGTGATCCACTTTCGAACTCTCAGCAAAAGTCTTGTCCCATTTTTCAATCATTGAAACAGGCGCATTCGGGTTAGTTGTCTCAGCAGAGCTCATCGTTGTGACTCCAGTTAATGAGGCGCAAAGCAGCATGGCGGGTATCGCGGCTGTCAGTTTTTTGGTGAAAACCGTCATCAAAATTCCCCTAAATAAACGTGATCAATGCAAGTCTTCAGTAGACAACGCTGCTGTGCTTTGTTGTCGTGCGCTTAGTGTAGCCAGCAGTAATGGTTCTGATTAGAGGCTGAAAAATGCTAAAATTAATACCATATTGTTCTAAATGGCATCTGGGTGACGAGGCAGGATAATGGCGAAACGGGAAAACTATAATGACCTTTATCTGTTTATGCAGGTGGTACGGGAAGGCAGTTTTACCGCTGCAGCGCAACGACTTGGCCTGGCGCAGTCCGGGATAAGCCGTGCGGTTCGTGAACTTGAAGAACGCCTGGGCGTTCAGCTTCTGGTGCGTACCACCCGCCGGTTGTCGCTCACTCAGGCAGGTGAGCAGCTCTATCACAACGTCGAATCCGGTTTCGACGCCTTAGATATGGGGCTCGCCACGCTGGCCCACTATCGTCAGACGCCCTCCGGTACGGTACGCATCAATGCCAGCCAGCATGCCATTGATAAAGTCCTGCTGCCGAAGCTGGCAGTATTTAAACAACGCTATCCCGATATCAGACTGGAACTGATCAGCGAAAGCCGGTTTGTCGATATTATTGCGCAGCGATTTGATGCGGGCGTACGTCTGGGCCCGGAAGTCGGAAGCGGCATGATTGCGGTACGCATTTCGCCCGATATGGAGATGGCGGTGGTGGGTACCCCGGAACATTTTCGCCGCTACGGCTTTCCACAAACGCCCGCCGATTTAGTCGCCCACCCCTGCATCGCTTATCAGTTCGGCGACGGTAGCCTTTACGCCTGGGAACTTAATGTGGATGGCAAAAAAATCACCCACCCACCTCAGGGACAGTGGGCTTTCGCCGATAGCTATATGGAGGCCAAAGCGGCGAGGCTCGGTCTGGGGCTGGCCTATGTCCCGGAAGAGCTGATTACCGACGATCTAGCCCAGGGCACACTTATCCGGGTGCTCCAGCGTTATAGCCAGCGTCTGGAAGGTTCATTTCTCTATTACCCGCACCGCAATGTGTCGCCCGCGCTGAGAGCGGTCATTGATACATTGCGAATGTAGCTGAGGTTGCCTGCAGGCAGCAGGCAACCGCTAGCGGCCGGTGACAGCTTCTGTACTCGGACCTGTCATTTAATTCCGATCGATGCAAACAGTAATGCCAGACGAAAATGAATTTATATAAATATTAATTTTGTGAGTTATGTACTTCATTATAAAGTTTAGAAGCAGCACCTCTGCGTAACAAGCTAAAAAAGCAAATAATCGTAAAGATGAAGGGGTAAATAGCCAAAACCCATGCCAGTTTTTGATTTTTAATAATATTATTTATAGTATCACTCAACGAACCACTTGAAAAGTTCTCACAAATCCTGTCAACCGAGCGCACACTTATCCCCGCTTTTTCTGAGAAAACCGTTTTATCGAAATCTTCACTTTTACACTGTTTTTTATCGAGCTTCCACTCAGTCCAGTTCAGGGGAAGGTAATTATTGGTCCAGATCGAACTCTCAGCAATATGATCATTAATCCAAACCCATGACTTGTCGTCGCCTAATCGTACTAGTGCGGATGGCTTCAATGCCAGCAACATAAAATTTGATAATAGCAGCATAGTTAACACACAAGAGAAAAATACACCAACATTAGCGATAAATAATGGTTTTATTGCCTTAAGCGTTGATATTTCAAACCATCCTTTCGCGGCTGTGACATGACGAATATCTATATTTTTCTTTTTCGTCCAGTTAATCAGTGACTTGATCTCTTCTTTATTTCTTGCGCCGACATTAAATAAAACATTAAAACGTTCAACATCATTTCTCTCATTGAAATATGCATTTATTTTACCGTCGTGAAACGTTTTCCCTCCCAGGCAGAACTCCCATAGCCGGTTCAATAAAGAATATGCGGATCCTGCCCGTTTCCAGATAAACACTCCTAATAAACCAAAAGTAACAAAAATTAACGCGCTATTTATCAGTCCATCAAAATTCCATATCGAAGAAATTAAACTTTCCATCTAGCCCCTCTTAATCATCCCGCTAATCGTATGCTCAGCAATCACACCACAGCATCATTACAAAATAAATATTTTTTAACTGCAACTTTTCTTATCCAGCGCACAAGGTTATTGCCGATATCTTCTTATACGCAGGCCACAACTATACGTCACGCTCTTCTGCTACTTGAGCCTTACATTCCACCTCAGTGCTGCTACGCTATCTCTGAGAAAATGGCGAAGGAGATATAATGAAAGTCCTCAATATCCTGATCCGTCGATGCGTGCTGATTGCCCGCTTTGAAGAGACCGTTTCGTTCTACGAAAATCTCATCGCGCAGAAGGCAAGGTTGCGTTTCGACTATCCCGAATACGATCTCAAACTGGCGCAGGTGGGTTCCGTGCTTTTAATTGGCGGAACCGAGCAAAGCCTGGCTCCGTTTCGCGCCACCGAGGCCACTTTTCTGGTAAACGACATTACCGCCTGGGAGAAACATCTGCCTTCCACCGGGGCAACGATTATCAACCCGGTGAAGGCCGTGCCCACCGGCTGGAACATGCTGGTTCGGCATCCGGATGGCATGATTGCCGAATACGTTGAGCATCATGATAAAAACCCGGCGGATGAGATCTTCTGATGCTTCGCGACCAGATGGTAGAACCTGGCATCAGTCGGCCATACTGCCAGAAAAGTGAGACTTTCTACTGTGGCGCGAGAAGGAGAGCAGGAAAAACTGGCGCTGCAAGCCGCGCCAGCTCGGAGTTCAGCGATGGTTGCCTGACATCTTCAGGCAACCACGATCGGTTAGTGCTTCACGATATACATGGTACGGCTGTAGGCCACATCTTCTGGGTTGGTGATCGGGTAGCCTTTCAGCCACGGCTTAATCAATCGGCCGTTAGTGTACTGGTAGATCGGCGCGATCGGCGCTTTGACCATAATGATCTTTTCCGCCGCGTTGTAATCGTCGTTACGCGCTTTGGCCGAATTCTCTACCGCCGCCTGGGCGAGGATTTTGTCGTACGCCGGATCGTTAAAGCGCGAGATATTTCCGCTGTGGGTGGAGGTCAGCAGCGACAGGAAGGTGGACGGCTCGTTGTAGTCTCCCACCCACGAAGCGCGGATCACGTCGAAATTGCCGGTGTTACGGCTGTCGATATAGGTTTTCCACTCCTGGTTCTGCAGCTTCACTTCCACGCCGAGGTTTTTCTTCCACATCGACGCCACCGCGATGGCAATTTTCTGGTGGTTCTCAGAGGTGTTATACAGCAGCGTCAGCTTCAGCGGACGATTCGGGCCATAGCCCGCGGCAGCCAGCAGGGCTTTCGCCTGGGCATTAAGCTCAGCCTGACTCATGCTCTCAAACTGTGACGGCTGGGGGGTGAAGCCCGCCGTCACGTCCGGCGTGAAGCGCCAGGCCGGTTTTTCCCCGGTCCCCAGTACTTTCTCCGCCATCACCCGGCGATCGATGGTCATGCTCAGCGCCAGCCGTACCCGCTCATCCGCCGTCGGCCCCTTTTGGGTATTGAAAGCGTAATAGTAGGTACCCAGCTGCGGCGGGGTATACACCTGCCCCGGAATATCCTTCAGCAGTTTCTGGTACATATTTTTCGGGAAAGACTCGGTGATATCGATATCCCCTGCAAGATAGCGCTTGGTGGCGGCGGACTCCTGGTTAATCGGCACAAAGGTGACCTGCTGGATCACCGTTTTGGCGTTATCCCAGTAGTGCGTGTTCGGCACCACCACCAGCTTCTCATTGACCACACGGTCTTTCAGAACATAGGCGCCGTTGCCCACCAGGCTGCCGGGCCGCGTCCAGTTCGCCCCGCTGTCGACATTCGCCTTTTGCACCGGATAGAAGGCAAAGCTGGCGGTCAGGTTGCTGAACCAAGGCAGTGGTTTATCCAGCTGCACCCGCAGGGTGTGGGCGTCGACGGCGGTGACTCCCAGGGTCTCCGGCGCGGCTTTGCCGTCAATAATGTTCTGCGCGTTAGCGATCCCCGCCAGCGCCGCGAACCAGGCAAACGGCGAAGTGGTTTTCGGATCCACCAGACGCTGCCAGCTATAGACGAAATCTTCGGCGGTAACCGGCGTGCCGTCGGACCAGCGGGCGTTATCACGCAGGGTAAAGGTCCAGACGCGGTTATCGTTGCTCTGCCAGCGGGTCGCTACGCCTGGAACCAGGTTGCCTTTCGCATCCTGATTGACTAAACCTTCAAACAGATCGCGGATCACCTGGATTTCCGGCAGGCCCACCGCTTTGGCGGGATCTAACGAGGCGGGTTCATCTTTGATATGGCGCACTAACAGCTGTTTTTCCGCCAGTACCGTGCCCGGCGGTACGTCAGCCGCCCAGGCCAGAGAAGATACGCTGGCTAACCACAGCGCGCCGCATGTCAAAGCGACAGGATACTTCATAAGATCCCCTTTAAAATGAAAAAAATACCGCCAACAGAGCGATAATTATTTGTTTCATCACCTGAAATTGCAAACGACATATGATAGAAAATTGATGTGCCGTCGGATTTCACGCCTCAGGGAATGGGTTTGATCCCGATACGCTTTTCGCCAACACTAAATAATAACGACACACAGGAAGCCCTATGTCTATTTCACGTCCTCGCCCGCAGCGCGGCGACTTTCCGCCGGGAACCCGGCAGTATGGCAGCTCGGAACTGGGCGCGCCGCTGCTGTGGTTTCCTGCGCCGCAGGCCGACAGCCGTAGCGGGCTGATTATTGCCGGTACCCACGGTGATGAGAATTCGTCGATTGTGACCCTCTCCTGCGCCCTGCGCACCCTGAAACCCGAGCTGCGCCGCCACCACGTGGTGCTGACGGTCAATCCTGACGGCTGTCAGCTCGGGCTGCGCGCCAATGCCCGCGGCGTTGACCTCAACCGTAACTTTCCGGCAGCCAACTGGAAGCAAGGGGAAACGGTTTACCGCTGGAATAGCGCGGCGGCGGAGCGCGACGTGGTGCTGTTGACCGGTGAGCAGCCGGGTTCGGAACGGGAGACCGAGGCCCTGTGTCAGTTGATCCATCAGATTCATCCGGCGTGGGTGGTCTCCTTTCACGATCCGCTGGCCTGTATCGAAGATCCGGGCCACAGCCCGCTGGGTCGCTGGCTGGCCGACGCCTTCTCCCTGCCGCTGGTGGGCAGCGTGGGCTACGACACGCCGGGCTCCTTTGGCAGCTGGTGCGCCGATATCGGACTCCCCTGCATCACCGCCGAGTTCCCGCCGGTCTCCGCCGACGAGGCAACGGAGCGTTACCTGCCGGCGATGACCGATCTGCTGCGCTGGCAGGCTTAAAGATGAAGCACGCCGGTGCTGAACCGCAGCGCCGGCTCAACGTCCACCGCCAGCCATGTCGGGCCGTCGAGGTCAGCGAAGCGCGCCAGCGGCGCCAGAGGGAGCGCGGCGGCGATCCCGCGCGAGGTGCAGAGCATACAGCCCAGCATCCGTTCAAATTCCTGCCGTTCCGCCTCCCCGGCCAGAGCCAGCGCTTCGGTCAGGCCGCCCGTTTTATCCAGTTTGATATTGATCATCTCATAGCGCCCGCGCAGCCGCGGCAGGCTCTCCCGGGTGTGGCAGCTCTCGTCGGCGCAAATCGGCAGCGGATGAACGAAGTTTTCCAGCGCCGAGTCGTCGTCGGCGGGGAGCGGCTGCTCAAGCATCGCCACACCGAGGTCCGCCAGCAGCTGACAGCGCGCCGCCAGCCCCTCGCTGTGCCAGGATTCATTGGCATCAACAATCAGCGTAGCCTCCGGCGCCGCCTGGCGGATAGCGATTAGCCGCTCGCTGATCAGTCGATCGTCGAGCTTCACCTTCAACAGCTGGGCCCCTGCCTGCCACAGCGCCGCGGCGCTGGCCGCCATCTGATCCGGCGTGCCAATGACCACCGTCTGGGCGGTAATCACCCGGTTAGGCAACGCCACGCCCAACAGCTGGGCCAAGGTTTTGCCTTCGCGCCGGGCCTGCAGATCCCATAGCGCGCAGTCAATGGCATTGCGGGCGGCGCCTGCCGGCAGCAGCCGCTGCAGCTGTTCGCGGGTAAGCCCCGCCTCCAGTTGCTCGCCGATCGCCATCACCTGGGCCATGACCGAGGCGATGCTCTCGCCATAGCGGGGATAGGGTGTGCATTCGCCTACCCCTTTCACGCCGTCCTCTTCCAGTTCCACTACCACCACTTTTGCCTCGCTGCGGCTACCGCGGGCGATCACAAAAGGGGTATGGAGCGGCCAGGCTTCCTCATACACTCGCACGTTACGCATTCCCTTGTCCTCTCTGGTAAATGTTAAATAGGGTTTGCCGTGTAGCTGGCGGATGTCATACACTACTCGCGACGTTAACTATATGTAAACAGGAAGATAACCATGTCACAAACCGTGCATTTCCAGGGCAACCCCGTTTCTGTTCAGGGCACCATTCCGCAGGCAGGCGCTAAAGCGCAGCCGTTTACGCTGGTCGCCAAAGATCTCTCTGACGTCGCGCTGAGCCAGTACGCCGGCAAACGTAAAGTACTGAATATTTTCCCGAGCATTGATACCGGCGTGTGTGCCGCATCAGTGCGTAAATTCAACCAGCTGGCCGCTGAACTGGACAACACCGTAGTGCTGTGCATTTCCGCTGACCTGCCGTTCGCCCAGTCCCGCTTCTGCGGCGCGGAAGGCCTGAGCAATGTGGTCACCCTGTCCACGCTGCGCGGCACGTCCTTCCTCGCTGACTACGGCGTCGCCATCGCCACCGGTCCGCTGGCTGGCCTGGCTGCCCGTGCGGTGGTCGTTATCGATGAAAACGATCAGGTCGTCTACAGCCAGCTGGTGAACGAAATCACCGAAGAGCCGGACTACGACGCCGCGCTGGCCGCCCTGAAAGCCTGATAACAGATTGCCCGGGCGCATCGCGCTCGCGGACATTCGATCTGCCCAGCCCTCGCTCTGCGAGGGCTTTTTATTGCCGCGGCGCATAGCGGGAGATAGCCCGCGCCATCGCCGGGCCGGTCAGCAAAATGGTAAACAGCCGCAGCGTCTGTAGCGCCATAATAAACGACATGTCCGCCCGGGTGCCGGCGGCGATAATCGCCACCGTGTCCAGGCCGCCGGGGCTGGTGGCCAGATAGGCGGTCATAAAGTCCATCTGCAGAATGTGGGTCAGGGCAAGGGCCATCAGGGCGCACATCAGGATCAGTCCGATGATGGAGGCGATAATCTGCGGCAGCGTCTTGAGGACCAGCAGAAAAATGGCTTTATTAAACTGGAGCCCCACCGTCCAGCCCAGCACCGCATAGGCCATCGCCAGCAGCCACTCCGGCAGCTCCAGCATCAGCCAGCCGCCGCCCTGGGCCAGGGCGCCAAGCAGCATCGGCAGCAGCATGGCCCCGGAGGGGATGCGCAGCCGCATGCCCAGCCAACAGGCCACCGCCGTCAGCAGCAGCGTGAAAGGGAAATTCAGGGTCAACGATGGAAACCAGACAATATCCTGAGTCATTTCCTGTGCTTCATTGCCCAGGGCATAGCGCACCACCAGCGCCGCCGCGCCGACGACAAACAGCACCCGCAGATACTGCATCAGCGCCACCAGCCGCACATCGGCCCCGTACTCCTGGGCCATCACCACCATTGCCGACGCGCCGCCGGGAGAGCTTCCCCAGGCGCCAGTGGCGCCCGGCAGCGCGCTGTAGCGGACCAGCAGCCAGCCGGTAAGGCCGCTTATCGCCAGGGTGGTCAACAGGATCGCCAGCACCAGCGCCCAGTTGTTGAACAGCACGCCAAAAACAGAGGGATTAATCGCCCGGGCGATCATGCAGCCGACGATGGCCTGCGCCGCCAGATAACAGGGGCGAGGGATGCTCAACTTCACCCCGCGCAGGCTCAAAATGAGACCGGCGATCAGCGGCCCCAGCAGCAGCGCTGCCGGCAGGTGTATTCGTAACAGCAGCGAGGAAAAGAGAACAGAGAGCAGCAGCAATATCAGCCAGTGCCCGATCGCGCGACGCGACGCCAAGATGCACCACCCCGGAAAAAGGATTAAAAAACCAGTATATACAGGTTTGGCCCGCTTTGCAGGCCGGGATGCCGGCGACGTGGGTCGCCGGCCTGGCGGGATTATTCGTCGCCCTTTTTCTGACTCAGACCATATTCACGCAGCTTATTGGCGATGGCGGTATGCGACACCCCCAGCCGCTTCGCCAGCTTACGGGTGCTGGGGTAGCTGCGATAGAGCTGGGTCAGCACCGAGCGCTCAAAGCGGCGGGTGATGTCGTCCAGCGACCCTTCCATGGCCTCCTCGCCCACCGGCAGCGAGGCGACGTCATGGTCCGGCAGCAGAATGTCCTGTGGACGCAGCTCAAATCCTTCCAGCTGGGTCAGTGCGCGATAGACGGCATTCTTCAGCTGGCGGACGTTGCCGGGCCAGCTGTAGCGGGTAAGCACCGTACTGAGATCGGCAGAGAGCTTCGGCCGCGGGATCCCCTGCTCGTCGGCAAAGCGGGCCACGAACAGCTCCGTCAGCGGCATGATGTCCTGCGGGCAATCGCGCAGCGGCGGCAGATACAGCGTCAGGACGTTGAGGCGATAGTAGAGATCTTCGCGGAAAAGCCCTTTCTGCACCAGCTCGATCAGGTTTTTCTGCGTCGCGCAGATCACCCGCACATCGACGTGCACTTCATGATCCTCGCCAACGCGGCGGAAGGTGCCGTCGTTGAGAAAGCGCAGCAGCTTGGTCTGCATGCGCGGCGACATCTCGCCAATTTCATCCAGCAGCACCGAGCCGCCGTTGGCTTGCTCGAAGAAGCCCTTCTTGCCCTGCAGCGCGTCGCCAAACAGCTCGCTCTCGACCGCGTCCTCGGGAATGGAGCCACAGTTGAGCGCCAGATAGGGTTTGCCCGCCCGCGGACTGGCCAGATGGCAGGCATGGGCCAGCAGATCTTTACCGGTGCCGGTGTCGCCGACAATCAGCAGCGGCGCGCTGAGCATCGCCAGCTTGCGCGCTTGCTCCACCACGTGGCGCATTTTCGGCCCCACCGCGAGGATCTGACTGAAAGCGCTGGTATCCTGGCTGGTCATGGTCTGCAGCTGGCGTCCCATGCGCACGGTTGAGCGCAACATCGCCACGGCGCCGGTCAGCACTCGCTCGTTATGCTCTCCTTCCAGATAGACCGGAGTCACTTCCAGCAGGTAGTTCTGCCCATTCACCACCACATGCTCCGCATGCGTCTCCTGCGGGCTGCTCTCCAGCCAGCGCTGAACGTTAAAATCGGCGATCAGCTGGGCCACCGGGTGGTTACGCAGCTTCGCCTGGCTTTGGCCAAACAGCAGGCAGCTGGCGGGGTTCGCCAGTTCCACCCGACCTTTGGTATCCAGCGACAGCACCGGCTCCGGCATCGCTACCAGCAGCGCGCTGAGCGCCAGGTGTTCACGTTCAGACGGCATCCAGGGCACGGTGCGCACGTCCGTCACGCCGGCGATACGGCGGATCTCAGCCATCAGGCTGCTGAACGTGGCGAATTCCAGTTCGGCGAAATTGAGGTAAATTCGGCCAATAGGGTCAATATCGATACCGCGCAGGTCAATACCACGCAGCACCAGCAAATCGAGCAATTCACGAGTCAGACCGAGACGGTCTTCACAAAAGACTTCAAGACGCATGGGAGTGTTCACCCTAAAAGTGCCAATGACGGGAGAATAATAGGCCAGGAATGGGTTTTCGGGAAGCTAACTGTCAACAATTATTGACAGTGTGGCGGAAAAATGGGCGCTGTGGCGTAAAGTCAGACGGTCAGTGGTTAAATCACCGGCCAGGCGGCCGGTGAGTCTTGGGTCAGGCGTGGAAAGCAGGCAGCCACTGACGGTTCTCAGCGATCACCTCATCCAACGCCAGTTCGAGCTTCTCGCCGCTGACGATCAGCGGATTCAGCATCAGAGCACGCCATGCGGTGTGGCGGTTGCCGGTGAGCGCGGCCTCGATAGTCAGCCGTTCAAATGATTTCATCAGCTGCAGCAAACGCAGGGTATCTTCCGGGAACGGCGCCACATTGAGAGGTAGCGGACCAGAAGCGGTAATCAGCGAGCTGACCTCTACCGCGCAGTCATCCGGCAGGCCATTGATGGCGCCGTTATTACGCGTATTGACGTGCATGATAATCCGCTTGTCGTTGTAGATGGCATTCATCAGCTCGCAGGCCGCCTCGGAATAGTACTGGCCGCCGCGCCCTTCCAGCGCCTTCGGTTTGACTGCCAGGTGCGGGTCGCGGTACTGGTCAAACAAGATTTTTTCCAGCTGCTTAACCACTTCCCCGCGGGTTCCTTCGCCGCCCGCCTCCGCCAGCTCCTGGCGCAGCAGATCGTCTTTCATGTAGTAATAACGCAGATAGGCGCAGGGGATCATGCCTAAGCCCTGCAGCAGATGCGACGGCCAACGGAACGGCGGAATGTTGCGCGGCACCAGCGGATCCCGACCGGCGTTGATCTCGGCTATCACCTCCGGCAGCCATTCTTTACCTTTGTGCAGGATCTGACGCACGAAGATAAAGTGGTTCAGGCCGGCGACCTGCATCACCACCTCTTTTTCGTCAGCGCATTGCAGCAGAGTGGTTATCCCTTTTTGCATAATCACCGGCACGTTACACAGGCCGACGGCTTTGATGCGGCTGTGGCGCAGGATCGCTTCGGTCACCATCCCCGACGGGTTGGTAAAGTTCAGCAGCCAGGCGTCGGGACACAGTCGCTCCATATCGGCAGCGATCTCCAGGGCGATGGGAATGGTGCGGCAGGCGTTGGCGAAGCCGCCGAGGCCATTGGTCTCCTGGCCGATCAAGCCATACTTGAGGGAGATACGTTCATCGCTGATCCGGGCGTCAAGGCAGCCGGCGCGAAACTGCGAGCAGACGAAATCGGCATCGCGCAGCGCGCTTTCCCGGTCAAGGGTGGCCACCACTTCAATAGTCAGCCCGGCTTTGGCGATCATTCGCCGCGCCAGTCCGGCGATAATCTCGACTTTCTCTTTGCCCTCTTCAATGTCCACCAGCCATAGCGAAGCGACCGGCATTTCGTGATAGCGGTTGAGCAAACCTTCAATCAGTTCCGGGGTGTAGCTGGAGCCACCGCCGATCACCACAATTTTGAGTCCTGACATGGTATACCTCGGTTTAGTTACGATATAACTATTTAAAACCGGCAAAACTGGCCTAACAAACGAATTAAATCGGCCTATGCATGAACTCAATTAATGCATAAGGGAGACAATCTGTGCTTGAGCAACAAAGCATCCTTGCGCTGCTGCAGACCTTTGAGGTGACCGCCCGCCACCTGAGCTTTACCCTTGCCGCGCATGAAATGAACCTTACCCAGGGAGCGGTCAGCCATCGGATCCGCAGGCTGGAGATGCACATCGGGTTTCGCCTGTTTATCCGCATGACGCGTAAACTGGCGCTGACAGAGGAAGGTAAGCGGCTGCTGGCGACGTTAAGCCATTCGCTGCGGGCGATTAACGATGAAATTGAGGATATTCGCGATCAGGATCTGCGCGGCACACTGCATATTGGTATTGCGCCGACGCTGGCCCATCTGTGGCTGATGCCGCGTCTGCCGCGCTTTCAGGCGCAATGGCCGGGACTGAATCTGCAGTTTCGCGTGCGCGCCGGGGTGATGGATTTTAACGAGGAGCGGGTGGATCTGGCAATTTACTACGGCGCCACGCGCTACCCCGATCTTTATCAACAGCGGCTGATGGCGGAAAGTTTGCTCCCGGTCTGCTCCCCGCGTTATCGCCAGCAGTATCGTCCGCTGAGCGGCGGCGACCCGGCGGCGCTCGTCTGGATCCATGCGTGCGAATCCACCGACGTACAGGATCAATTTGCGGAATGGCGCCTGTGGTGCCAGCACAGCGGACAGGCGTTACCTTTTGACGGCCGGTATTACGCGGTGAATAACCACTCGCTGGCCATCGAGATGGCGCTCAATGGACTCGGCGTGGTGATGGGGCGTAAAACGCTGATCCAGCCGCTGCTCGACGCAGGCAGGCTGGTGGCCTTGTCTGAAAATGAAGCGCCCTCGCCCTTTGGCTATGACCTGATCTGTCCGCAGGAGAACCGTTCCCGCCCGCGCTTTCGCGCCTTCAGCGAGTGGCTGGCGGCGGAATGCGCCTAATCGAATATTGCCAGGGTGCGCGTGCCAGAGCTTGACGTCAAAGGCCGGGCAAGGCGAAGCCGCCGCCCGGCAATGTCTCTGAGTGGAGGTTACTTCTCCGGGCGGGTTTTGCTTTTCTGCAGGGTCTCTTTCAACTGCCCAATCAGCTCGCGCCGAAAATCGCCGAGTCGCGGTTTATCATCGGCGATCCACGGCAGCGGGCGGCACAGCTCCATCGCCTTGATCCCGAGACGGGCGGTCAGCAGGCCGGCGCCAATGCCCTGCGCGGCGCGCGCCGACAGCCGGGCCGCCAGATCCTGCGACATCCAGTCCATGCCCACCTCGCGCACCAGTTCGCTGGCGCCAGCGAAAGCGATATTGAGCAACACCAGGCGAAACAGTCGCAGACGGCTGTAATACCCGAGCTCAATGCCGTACAACGTGGCAATTCGGTTGATCAGCCGCAGGTTCCGCCAGGCGATAAACGCCATATCCACCAGCGCCAGCGGGCTGACGGCAATCATCAGCGTCGACTCCGCCGCCGAACGGCTGATTTCCCGCCGCGCCTGGGCATCGAGCACCGGCTGCACCAGCTGCGCATAAAGGCTCACCACTTCGCGATCGCTTTGCGTTTCGTGGATCGCGGCATACCAGCGCTGCAGCGCCGGATGCGATTGATCCAGCCCGGCCTGCTGCGCCAGCTTCTCACAAAACGCTTTCGCTTTACCGACCGCGTGACTGTGCAGCATATCGCGCGCTTCATCGCGTTCGTGGGCGCGCTGGCGCAGTCGCCACAGACGGCGCCACTCGGTGGCCACAGATCCGACGCCGGCCCCGACGATCAGCGCCCCGGCGACGCAGCCGCCCAGCGCAATCCAGTCCTGGGTCTGCCAGGCGTTAGCCGTCCATTGCACGCCTTGCGCCACGACGCTGACGCCGAAGATCGCCAGTCCGGCGCTGACCATCCGCCGCCACAGGCTGCGTTTGGGTCGCAGAACCGACTCCACCACCGCTTCCGCCGCCCCCTCTTCCTCTTCGCCAGTCACCAGCCGCGCTGGCGCGAAGTTGTCGGCCTCCAGGGTGTCGAAGGCGCGAGCGCCTTTCAGCGGCGGAATTTTCTCCGCTTGCAGCGGCCCATCAAAATCAATCCGCGGTTTTAACGGTTCGCTCATCGCAGTTTATCTCCAATCAAAAATTCCAGCGCCGCGTCGAGACGAATGTGCGGCAAAGGCCGATCGACATCCATGACCTGCGGACGAAAGTTTTCAAACTGAAATCCCTGCTGCTGCCAGAAGGCCTGGCCCGGCAGGCGCGCCGGCACCTCACCGGGATAGATGGTCAACGGCTGGCCGTCGCTCAGGCGATTGCCGCGCAGGGCGGGAATTTTCTCGCCATTCACCTCAATCAGCCCGCTCTGGGTCGCCTGAATGGACGCCAGCCCCAGGCAATCCATACTGATCCCTTCAAAGGCGGCGTTCTGCCACGCGTCCTGAATCAGTTGCTGCAGGAGCGACACCATATTGCTGTGCTGATCGATCGTGACGTGATCGGCTTTGGTGGCGGCAAACAGCAGCTTGTCGATGACGGGCGAGAACAACCGGCGAAACAAGGTGCGCTGCCCGTAATGGAAACTTTGCATCAGCTGGGTCAATGCCAGACGCATATCGTTAAACGCCTGCGGCCCGCTGTTGAGCGGCTGCAGACAGTCCACCAGCACAATCTGCCGGTCGAAGCGCAGGAAGTGCTCTTTGTAGAACCCCTTCACCACCCTTTCGCAATAGTATTTGTAACGTTCGCGCAGCATGCCGGCGTTGCTGTGTTTATCGGCCTGCGCCAGCTTGGCTTCGCCGACGGCGTCGACGTCGGGCCACGGGAAAAACTGCAGCGCCGGCGCGCCCGCCATTTCTCCGGGCAGGACAAAGCGCCCGGGTTGGATAAAGTGCAGCCCTTCGCGCTTACAGGCGTGGAGATAGTCCGTCCAGGCGGCAGCGATATCCGCCAGCCGAGCCTCGTCGGCAGGGGCCAGCGGATCCAGCCCGGCGCACAGCTGCCGCCAGCGGGCCGACCACTCCGCACGCTGTCCCTGCAGGAGCCCGGTCATCTGTCGCGACCAGCTCAGATAATCCTGCGCCAGCATCGGCAGGTCGAGCAGCCACTCGCCCGGATAGTCGACAATCTCCAGATACAGCGTGGAGGTATCTTTAAAATGGCGCAGCAGGGAGTCATTCGAACGGTAGCGCAGCGCGAGACGGATCTCGCTCACCCCGCGCGTCGGGGTTGGCCACATGGGGGGCTGGCCGTACAGCTGGGCCAGCCCTTCGTCGTAGGTGAATCGGGGAATGCCAAAGTCCCGCTGCGGCACGCGCTTGACGCCGAGCAGCCGCTCTTCGCGTGCGGCGCTCAGCAGCGGCAGGCGGGCGCCGGTGTGGATATTCAACAGCTGGTTGACCAGCGCGGTGATAAACGCCGTTTTACCGCTCCGGCTCAGGCCGGTCACCGCCAGACGTAAATGCCGGTCAACCCCGCGGTTGACCAGCGCATTCAATTCAGTTTTCAGTCGCTTCATCGCCAGTCCGTTATGCCCTGAAGGTATGTCTCGTCATCATAAGCTATCTGCCGGGGATAAGCAGGACAACGTTAATCCTTTTGCGCCTTCCCCACGGCGGCATTATTTCATCCCGCGCGTGACGCGGTTGGCCAGCCGGCTGAGCAGCGGCTCCAGCGCCACCGCCAGCAGCATTTTCAGCGGCCGACGCGCGACCGATTTAACCGCCCAGCCGGCAACGCCCGCCGGGCCATAACGCAGCGCGGTCAGCAGCGCCAGCTTACCGACGATTTTCAGACCGGGTTTCACCTGCTGCCCGGCGCGTTGCCATTTGCTATTCATGCGTTGCCTCATTCGTTAGAAACAGGGTTTACAGCTGGCGAAAGCGGCTGCGCAGCGTAAAGGTGTCGGAGGTCACATACCGCTCCATTTCACGCAGACGCTGTTCACCGGAGGCCAGTTCGGCATCCACGGCGGCCAGCAGATCGCCATTGCTCGGCGCTTTATGACCGTACAGCTCGCTGTCCGGTATCGGATCCAGAGCAAAAGTCAAAATGATGTAGGCCACCAGGACAAAGAAAAAGAGGCCGAAAATCATCGCCAGCACGGTAATCAGGCGCACCAGCTTCACCGGGACATCAAGATGCTGAGCAATGCCCGCGCAGACGCCCTTTACCATCCCGCGCTGCGGGATACGCCACAGTTTTTTATTCAGATCCAGCCCGGCCATTATTTGTCCCTCCAGTTCGGATGTTCGGCGTCCAGGATCGCTTCCAGCGCCTGAATGCGTTCGCGCATCCGCTTCGCGTCATCGGTCAACTGCAGCAGCCGTTGCTGCTCATTTTGCGTCAGACTGCCGTTGGCGCCGCGATTGTTGTAGTGCAGCCACAGCCAGACCGGCAGAACAAACAGCACAAACAGCGTCAGCGGAATGGCGAGAAAAAGCATGCTCATGTGTACTCCTTACAGGGGGTGAGCCGCGGCGCAACGCCGCGCCGCGCAATCATACTTACTGGTTGGACTGATTCATTTTGGCTTTCAACGCCGCCAGCTGCTCGCTGATTTCATCGTCCGCTTTCAGTTCGGCAAACTGCTGATCCAGCGTCTGCTGCTTGCCAAAGCGGTGGCTCTCCGCTTCCGCTTCCATCTGATCGATGCGACGCTCAAAGGATTCAAAGCGCGCCATCGCCTCATCCAGTTTACCGCTGTCCAGCTGGCGACGCACATCGCGGGACGAACTCGCCGCCTGATGGCGCAGCGCCAGCGCCTGCTGACGGGCGCGGGTTTCGCTGAGTTTGTTCTCCAGCTCGCCAATCTCTTTTTTCATCCGCGCCAGCGTTTCATCCACCAGCTGCACTTCATGATCCAACTGAGCGATAAGGTCGGTCAGCTTTTGTTTTTCGATCAGCGCCGCCCGGGCCAGATCCTCTTTCTCTTTGCGCAGGGCCAGCTCGGCTTTTTCCTGCCATTCCGCCTGCTGGGCGACCGCCTGCTCAATACGACGGGACAGCTGTTTCTTTTCCGCCAGCGCGCGGGCCGATGTCGAACGCACCTCAACCAGCGTGTCTTCCATCTCCTGGATCATCAGACGCACCAGCTTTTGCGGGTCCTCCGCTTTCTCCAGCAGGGAGTTGATGTTGGCGTTCACGATGTCGGCAAAACGAGAAAAAATACCCATAATTTCAATCCTCATAGTTCTGGTTTCAGGCATTCACCTGTGGCTTAGCTAATACAAATGGCGTGCCAACTTTTTATCTTATTGATTTTAAACAGGGTGGTTGCGAAATGTGCTGGGCATTGCTACAGTCACCTGGTTAATTACACTACTTAATGGCGAAATTCATCATGGCGCAGTACAAAGATAATCTGCTGGGCGAGGCCAACAGCTTTCTCGAGGTGCTGGAACAGGTTTCCCGGCTGGCCCCGCTGGATAAACCGGTGCTGGTCATCGGCGAGCGCGGCACCGGGAAAGAGCTTATTGCTAACCGTCTCCACTACCTCTCCAGCCGCTGGCAGGGGCCGTTTATCTCGCTGAACTGCGCGGCGCTGAACGATAATCTGCTCGACTCGGAGCTGTTCGGCCACGAAGCCGGGGCTTTCACCGGGGCCAGCAAGCGCCATCCCGGGCGCTTCGAGCGCGCCGACGGCGGGACGCTGTTTCTCGATGAGCTGGCGACAGCCCCAATGCTGGTGCAGGAGAAGCTGTTAAGAGTGATTGAATATGGCGAGCTGGAGCGCGTGGGCGGCAGCCAGCCGCTGCAGGTTAACGTCCGGCTGGTGTGCGCCACCAACGCTGACCTGCCGCAGATGGTCGAGGAAGGTCATTTTCGTGCCGACCTGCTCGACCGCCTGGCCTTCGACGTGGTACAGCTCCCCCCGCTGCGCGACCGGCAGAGCGACATCATGCTGCTCGCCAACCAGTTTGCCATCCAGATGTGCCGCGAACTCGGTCTGCCGCTGTTTCCCGGCTTTAGCGAACGAGCGACCGCGACGCTGCTCGGCTACCGCTGGCCGGGGAATATTCGCGAACTGAAGAACGTGGTTGAGCGCTCGGTGTATCGCCACGGCGACAGCGAACATGAGCTGGACGCGATTATTATTAACCCTTTTCGTCAGTCCCCCGGCTCTCCGCCGGAAGCCGCGCCCGGCGATGAACTGCCCGCGCTACCGCTGGATCTGCGCGATTTCCAGCTCCAGCAGGAAAAACGCCTGCTGCAGCGGAGTCTGGAGCAGGCGAAGTATCATCAGAAGCAGGCGGCGGAGCTGCTGGGATTAACCTATCACCAGCTCCGCGCGCTGCTGAAAAAGCATCAGCTGTGAGAGGCGCGCGGCAGCAGCAGCGCGCTCACCGCCATCGCCCCCAGACATAAGACGGCGTTAAACCACAGGGCATACTGGGCGGCATGGGCCATGCCCAGCGGTAAAAACAGCGCGAAAAGTGACGCTGTCACGGCGATACCCATCGCCCCGCCCAGCGAGCTGCCCATCTTATAGATCCCCGAGGCGACGCCGATTTTGTTCTCCGGGGCATTGGCCACCGCGGTATCCGTCGATGGCGTGGCGTAGCAGCCCAGCCCGAGGCCAAACAGCACGTTGCTGGCGAACACCACCCCGATATACAGCGCCTTTTCGAGAAAGGTGCAGGATATCAGCGCGATGGCGATAGCGGTCAACACCGGACCGGCTATCATCGGCAGCCGGGCGCCATAGCGCTGCAGCAGCTTCTCGCCGACCCGGATCATCGCCAGGACGGTCACCAGATAGCCGAGGGTCATCATCCCGCTCTCCAGCGGCGTCAGGTGGTGCCCTTGCTGCAGCCAGATGCTGGCGATCATCATGGTGCCAATCGCCCCATTGAGCAGAAAGTTCGACAGCACTGCCGCACCGTAGGCCCGATTGCGGAACAGCGCAAAATCAATCAGCGCCGCCTCGCCTTTGCGCATGCCGTTGCGGATAAATATCGTCCCCGCCGCCAGCGCCCCGGCCAGCATGGTCAACGACAGCGGGCTGCTCCAGCCCCAGCCGTGGCCCTTGCTGATAAACAGATTCACCAGCACCAGCGCAACAATCAGGCTCAGCAGACCGCCGACGTCCAGCTTATGCTGGCTGGCGCTGGCGCTGCGGCTCTCCGGCGTGCCGCGCAGCAAAAACAGCGCCAGCAGGGCAACGGCGATCGAGAAGACGAAGATCCAGCGCCAGCCCAGACCGGTGGCGATAGCCCCGCCGACGAAGGAACAGAGACCGCTGCCGCCCCACGAGCCGATGACCCAGAAGCTGACCGCCCGCTGCCGCGCACGCCCCTCATACCAGGTCTTAATCAGCGCCAGCGTCGCCGGCATAATGCAGGCTGCCGACAGCCCCTGCAGCACCCGGCCGGCCAGGAACAGCCCCGGTCCCTGAGCGACCACCAGCATGGCGCTGCCGACGATACTCAGCCCCAGCCCGAGGGTGGTCATCCGCATCCGGCCAAACTTGTCCGCCAGACCGCCGCTGGCGACCACGAAGCAGCCGCTGAACAGCGCGCTGAGACTGACGGCCAGGGTTAAGGTCTCAAGAGAGATATCAAGACTGCTTTTCATCGCCGGCACCACGTTAATCACCGACTGGGCGAACAGCCAGAAGGTTAAAACGCTTAACACAATCCCCACCAGCAGGCGATCGTTGCCGACAAACGGGGTGTCGCTTATTGTGACAGTGCTCATCGCATGGCCCTCCCGTTTCTCGTGATTAGCGCAGATAGCGTTCCGTCAGGCCGCACCACAGCGCCGCGCCGGTCAGCAACAGCGCGTCGTTGAAGTCATACCCCGGGTTATGCACCATGCAGCGATCCGGCTCATCGCCGGCGCCGATGGTGAAATAGCTGCCATGCGGGTGCTGCTCCAGCATGAAGGCAAAATCTTCACTGCCCATAAACGGCTTCACCTCGCCCACCTGCTCTGCGCCAAACAGCGCTGTCGCCACCTCCCGCACCATGGCGTTCGTCGCCGGATCGTTACGCAACACCGGGCTGCCGTTGACGTGGGTCAGCGTGGCGGTGGCATTGAAGCTCTCCGCCTGGGCCACGGCGATATCATGGATCCGCTGCAGCACGGTCTCGCGCACCTGCTCATTGAGGGTGCGCACCGTGAGCTTCATCAGCACGTGATCGTTAATGATATTGGGCGCATGACCGGCCTGGATGCTGCCGACGGTCACCACCGCCGGCTCAAACGGGGTGATATTGCGCGAGACAATGGACTGTAGCGCGAGGGTAATATGGCAGGCCACCAGCGTGGCATCCACCGTATGCTCCGGCACCGCGCCGTGGCCGCCAACGCCCTTCACTTCAATATGCAGCGTATCGGAGGAGGCCATCATCGCCCCGTCGCGCAGGCCGATCTTGCCCAACGGCTGACCCGGCATATTGTGCAGGCCGAAGATGGCGTCGCAGGGAAACTGGTCAAACAGACCGTCCTCGACCATTACCCGCCCGCCGTACAGCAACTCTTCCGCGGGCTGGAAAATCAGCTGCAGCGTGCCGGTAAACTGGCGTGTGCGCGCCAGATATTCAGCTGCGTAGAGCAGCGTGGTGGTGTGCCCGTCATGGCCGCAGCCGTGAAAGCGCCCTTCAACCTGGCTTGCCCACGGCTTACCGCTCCGCTCCTGCATCGGCAGGGCATCCATATCCGCCCGCAGGCCAAGGCGTTTTTTCCCCTCGCCGACGCGCAGCGTGCCCACCACTCCGGTGCCCGCCAGGCCGCGGTGAACCTCGTATCCCCACTCGCCAAGCAGTCGGGCGACCTCGCTGCTGGTCTGGTGCTCTTCAAAGCCGATCTCCGGCTGCTGGTGGAACCGACGACGCAGAGCAATAAATTGCGCCTCGTTAACCTGCAATGCTTCTAGCAACGGATGTGTCATTTTTGTTATTCCTGTGTTGTGTTTGCACGACACTTTCGAGTTTATGCGGATGGCTCAGCTTGCAGGCGCGCTTTTTTGTTTTATATTGACGAAAAATCAATGAGTGTTTTTCATACATATCGGTTATGACAAAAAACAACCGGTTGTTTTTTGTCTACAGAGGAGAGTCATGTGGAGCAGCATTCAGGCGACTTTAGCGTCACGGTACGCGATGTGCGTCAGCTGACCCAGCCGGAAAGCGATCTGCTGACGCTGCTGTGGGTACTGGAGGGAAGCGTAAATCTGGCGGTGGCCGAAGGTGCGTCGCAGCCGCTCGCCGCCGACGGGCTGGCGATCGTTAACCGCAACCGTCGCTGGAGCCTGCGCTGCGCCGGGGCCAACGCCGTGATGATCCTCACCCTCTCCGCCAGCTGGCTGGCCCGCCTCGATAATGCCTTTTTTGCCGTCGATTACCAGATAACGCCGCGCACCCGGGATGCCGATGACGGCCTGCGCCGCCTGATGCGCCAGCTGCTGGTGAGCGGCCTGGTCAATCATCCAGGCCATTACCGACTGGAGGCCAACCGCTGGCTGAGTGAGATAGCGCTGCTGCTGGCCACGCGCTTTAGCCAGCCCATCGCCTCCACGCCCCGGCGCGATACCGAAAAATGGAGCCGGAGAATAGCCAGCGTGGTGGCGCGGATCGACGCTAACTATCAGCGTCGCCTCTCGTTGCAGGAGGTGGCGGCCGCGGAATTTGTCTCCGAGGCCTGGCTGTCACGCTTATTTCGCAAAGAGGTCGGGGTAAGTTTTGTCCAGTACCTCACCGCGCTGCGCCTGCGCCACGCCGCCGACCAGCTATTAACCACCCGCAAAACCGTCCAGCAAATCGCCCGCGAACAGGGATTCGCCAGTACGCGAATGATGAGCGATTTGTTTAAGCGCCAGCACGGCGTGACGCCGCGCCAGTATCGTGAACAGCATCCTCTGGAGCTTGCCCGACCGCGCCCGCCGCAGGCCGATCGCTGGCAGCCGGTGGCGGCCGACCGGCTGTATGCGCGACTCAATGAGCCGGAACCACGCGACCGGGAAAGTCCCCCCCTGCCGATCAACCCACCGCAGACCCGGGAGATCAATCTGCGCGATCGTCCAGCGCGCCCCGCAGCGCTGCGCCATACCCGGATGGTGGTGACCGTGCGCGAACTGGACGATCTGCTGCGCGCAGATGTGCGCCGGGAACTCGAACAGCTGCACCACGCCCTGCCGGTGTATGCCATCGATATCAACGATCCCTTTCTCAGCAGTCGGCTGTTCGGCACCGGCTGGGACGATCCGCAGATGGCCGGCTACGCCTGCTGGTACAACCTGCAGCAGATTTTTAGCTGGCTGGCGGAGATGGGCTGGCAGGTGATCCTGCACACCGGCGTCACCACCCGCAGTGACCTGCTGCAGCGCTTCCTGCAGCTCGCCGCCAACCATTTTCCGCCAGCCACGCTCAACAGCTGGCGCTTTGTCTGGCACTGGTCGCCGCAGGCCAGCGAAGCTGCGCGCCAGGCCGCCTGGCGGCAGCAGCGCGGGGTCCTTCATCGCCTGCTGCCGCAGCCGCAGCTGGGGATCTGGCACCGCTTTGCTCCCAGCGATCCCGGGAACGATCCGCTGTTCCACTCGCCGCTGCTGGCAGAGGCGGATTTTCTCGCCTGCCAGGCAGATGCCAACGAACAGCTGGATCTGGCCCAGGCAGACAGCAGCCGCCTGGCCTCCAGCGAACATTACCCGCTGCACAAGCTGCGGCAGATCCACAGCGCCCTGCGCCAGCGTCAGCTCAACCTGCCGCTGTGGCTGCTCTCCTGGAATACGCTGACCGGCGATACGCGGGATACCAACGGCCGCTTTTTTCGCGGCGCGCTGCTGATGGATAATCTGCTGGGGGTGGCGGACCAGGTCTGGCTGGCGGGCTTCTGGTTAAATTCAGGCCTCCAGGGCGAAGCTCGCGCCAACGGCAAGCTCGATACCTCCAGCCTGGCGCTGCACTATCTGCACGGCCTGCCGCGCCCGGTTTACTGGGTACTCTGGCTCTGGCGGCGGCTGCGCGGCGAGATCCTGGTTCACGATAAAAACCTGCTGCTGCTCCACCACCAGGGTCACTACCAGCTGCTGCTGCGCAATACGGTGGTCTACAATCCCTGGCTCTCCAGCGAAGCGGCCTTTATCCAGCGCTTCAGCCAGCTCTACAGCGTGCGGCTGCAGGGCCTGGATGGCAGCTGGCGCATCAAACAGCACCTGTTCGATCAGCACCACGGCGCGTTGTTCCCGCTGGTGGACGCCTTTCGCAGCCGCAGCGGCCCTGACGCCGAGGATTATCAGTGGCTGATGCATCAGGCCCGTCCGGCGCTCAGCGTGGATGAAGCCAGGCTCGATGGCTATTGGCTGCGGCTCGACTCGCTGCAGAGCAATGCGCTGGTGCTGTATGAATTTACCCCTCAGCTCTCCTCCGGCGCGGATCCCGCCCCCTGAAGTAAACCGTGAATTTTCCGCTGGCTCTCCGTCGTTGCCGGATTAAAGACCAGCAGGGAAAGATCGGGACGGCCCTCCACGGCAAAGGAGGTAAATTCCAGGTCGAGCGGACCCATCTGCGGGTGGTTAATGCGCTTATAGCCTTCTCCATGACCGGCGACGTCATGGCTTTGCCAAAAACGGGCGAACTCGACGCTCTGCTGGCTGAGCTCCGCGATCAACTGGTCAGTTTCTTTCGTGGCGCCCATCCGCGTGACGTCGGCGCGGAAGGCGTTGACGATAAGCTGCCCCACCCTCTGCCAGTCCTCCAGAGTGCAGCGGGCCTCCGGCCGGGTAAACAGGCGGCGCAGCACGTTGCGCTCCGCCAGCGGCAGTTGGCTGTAGTCGGTCAGCACCCTGGCCGCCGGCGCGTTCCAGGCGATGACGTCCCAGCTGGCGGTGCGGATAATCGCCGGAATGGTGAAAGCGTCAAGCACCCGCTGCAGCCGCGGCGTCATATCATCCGTCACCGTCAGACGCGTCTGCGGCGGATGGCCAAAGGCGAGAATAAACAGATGCTCGCGCTCCGGGGTGGTCAGCCGCAGACCGCGGGCGATCCGCTCCAGCACCTCGCGGGAAGGCGCCCCGCCGCGCCCCTGTTCAAGCCAGGTATACCAGGTCGGGCTGATGCTGGCGAGCTGCGCGACCTCTTCGCGGCGCAGCCCCGGGGTGCGCCGGCGTCCCGCCGGGAAGCCAAACGTTGCCGGATCGAGACGCTGGCGGCGGGCGCGGAGAAAATCGCCTAAAGCATGGTTGTCAGAAGTGTTCATCATCTGCCTGTGGGTTCTGCCTGTTAGAATTTATACCCCGATAATGTCTCTACTTTTATAGTATGACATCGCAGGTAGGATACGCCTGAAACCCATTCAGGAGATCCATGATGCGTATATTTCTTACCGGCGCGAGCGGATTTATCGGCTCACGTATTCTTCCGGCGCTGCAGGCGTCGGGCCATCAGATTATCGGCCTCGCGCGCAGCGAGAGCACCGCACAGGCCCTGAAGGCGGCCGGCGCCGAGGTGCATCGCGGCACGCTGGATGCCCCGGAGTCGCTGCTGGCTGGCGTCGGGAACGCCGACGCGGTGATCCATACCGCCTTCGACCACGACTTCAGCCGCTTTGCCGCTAACTGCGAGAAAGACCGCCAGGCGATCCTGGCCCTGGGCCAGGCGCTGCGAGGCAGCACGCGGCCGCTGGTGATCACCTCCGGCACGTTGATGGGCGACGACGGGAGCGGCGCCCCGGCCCGGGAGTCGTTCTTCAACTCAGCGCACCCCAGCCCGCGCACCGCCTCAGAGCTCGCCAGCCAGCAGTTGCTGGAGGCGGGAGTGGATGTCAGGGTGGTCCGCTTACCGCAGGTGCATGACACCGTGCGTCAGGGACTGCTGACCTGCTACATCGAACGCGCGGTCGCCAACGGGGCGGTAGCCCTGCGCGGCGAGGGAAGCAACCGCTGGTCAGCCGCCCATGTCGATGACGTCGCACGTCTGTATGTCAGCGCGCTGCTTCAGGGCGCGGCCGGCGAGCGCTATCATGCGGTGGCCGAAGAGGGGATCGCGTTACGCGATATTGCCGCGGTAATTGCCCACGGATTAAACCTGCCGCTGACCCACCTGGATGAGTCGCAGGTCGACGCCTGGTTCGGCTGGTTTGCGCCGTTTACCGCCCTTGACCTGCGCGCCAGCTCGGCATGGACCCGCGAGCGCTTGCAGTGGCAGCCGGTTGGCCCCGGGCTGCTGGAGGACTTGCAGAATATGGACTATCATAAAGTGACACTGTCACAATAATCGAAACACGCTCCCCCTGTATCACACCCGACGGGTATGGCTAGTCGCCCGTCGGGTCATCGGCTTTCTCCCCGCTATACTGAGTCTATTCTCTAGCGTCCGCACGTCGTCGCCGTTTGGTCAACCGCGGCCAAACAGAGCTGACTGGCGATATCGGCGATAAAAAGTTACCATGTTTCACTATACAGACTCGGTTCCGCGACTATTTTAATCAATTGACTGAATACTATACGCACCCGGTAACCGCATTATCCCTCAGGCTTGTTGAAGGCGGTGGTGAATGTCTATTAATCTTAATAAGATAGAGTTCAGCTCTATAATCAAACAGAAAATATGCGCCTGAAATTGTCATCTCTCCTGGCAGCCGTTTCCCTGCTGTGTGGGCCAGCTTTTGCCGCCCCTGCGCTCCCCGACCGCGCCGATATCCGCGATAGCGGTTTCGTCTATTGCGTCAGCGGCCAGGTTAATACCTTTAACCCGCAGAAAGTCAGCAGCGGCCTGATTGTCGATACGCTGGCCGCTCAGATCTACGATCGTCTGCTTGACGTCGATCCCTATACCTACCGGCTGGTCCCCGAGCTGGCGGAGAGCTGGGAAGTTCTCGATAACGGCGCCACCTACCGCTTTCACCTGCGCCGCCACGTCCCGTTTCAACGCACGGCGTGGTTTACCCCGACGCGGGACTTTAATGCCGATGACGTCATTTTTACCTTTGGCCGTATTTTTAACCGCGACCATCCGTGGCACAACGTCAACGGCAGCAGCTTCCCCTACTTCGACAGTCTGCAGTTTGCTGACAGCGTGGAGAGCGTCCGCAAGCTGGATAATCAGACCGTGGAGTTTCGCCTCAAGCGGCCGGACGCCTCGTTCCTCTGGCATCTGGCCACCCACTATGCGTCAATTACCTCTGCCGAATATGCCGCCCGCTTAACGCAGGACGACCGCCAGGAGCAACTGGATCGCCAGCCGGTTGGCACCGGCCCGTTCCAGCTATCCGATTACCGCTCCGGACAATATGTTCGCCTGCAGCGCCACCCCGGCTACTGGCGCGGCAAACCGTTGATGCCCCAGGTGGTGGTCGACCTTGGCTCCGGCGGCACCGGCCGCCTGTCGAAACTGCTGACCGGAGAATGCGACGTGCTGGCCTGGCCGGCCGCCAGCCAGTTGACGATCCTGCGTGACGACCCGCGCCTGCGCCTGACGCTGCGCCCGGGAATGAACATCGCCTGGCTGGCCTTCAACACCGCCAAGCCGCCGCTGGATAATCCTGAGGTGCGCCATGCCCTGGCGCTGGCGATTAACAACCAGCGCCTGATGCAGTCCATCTACTATGGCACCGCGGAGACGGCGGCGTCCATGCTGCCGCGGGCCTCGTGGGCCTACGATAATGACGCTAAAATTACCGAATATAATCCGCAGGAGGCCCGCGCCCGCCTGAAAGCCCTGGGGCTGGAAAACCTGACCCTCAAGCTGTGGGTGCCCACCAGCTCGCAGGCGTGGAATCCCAGCCCGCTGAAAACGGCGGAGCTTATCCAGGCGGATATGGCGCAGATTGGCGTTAAGGTGATTATTGTGCCGGTAGAGGGACGTTTCCAGGAGGCGCGCCTGATGGACATGAGCCACGACCTGACGCTCTCCGGCTGGGCGACGGACAGTAACGATCCGGACAGTTTCTTCCGACCGCTGCTAAGCTGCGCGGCCATCGCCTCGCAAACCAACTTTGCCCACTGGTGTAACCGGGAGTTTGACGACGTGCTGCAAAAAGCGCTGCTCTCGCAGCAGCTCTCCTCGCGGATGGACGCTTACAAAGAGGCGCAGCGGATCCTCGCCCGCGAACTGCCGGTCCTGCCGCTGGCCTCGTCGCTGCGGCTGCAGGCCTACCGCTATGATATGAAAGGCCTGGTGCTCAGCCCTTTCGGTAACGCTTCGTTCGCTGGCGTATCGCGGGAAAATACTGAAGAGGTGAAAAAGCCATGATTATTTTTACCCTGCGCCGTCTGCTGCTGCTGCTGATCACCCTCTTTTTTCTGACCTTTGTCGGTTTCAGCCTGAGCTATTTCACCCCTCATGCCCCACTGCAGGGCGCTTCCCTGTGGAATGCGTGGCTGTTCTGGTTTGAAGGGGTGCTGCACTGGGATTTCGGCGTCTCCAGCATTAACGGCCAGCTGATTTCTGAGCAGTTGCGCGAGGTTTTCCCGGCGACCATGGAGCTGTGCATCCTCGCCTTCGGCTTTGCCCTGCTGATAGGCATTCCGGTGGGGATGATCGCCGGCGTAATGCGCAATAAATGGCCCGATACCCTGATCAGCGCCGTCGCGCTGGTCGGTTTCTCGATCCCGGTCTTCTGGCTGGCGCTACTCCTGACCCTCTTCTTTTCCCTGACCCTCGGCTGGCTTCCGGTCTCCGGTCGCTTCGATCTGCTGTATGAGGTGAAAAACGTCACCGGTTTCGCGCTGATCGACGCCTGGCTTTCGGACTCGCCGTGGCGCCATGAGATGATCGTCAGCGCCGCCCGGCATATGGTGCTGCCGGTATTGACCCTGGCGGTCGCCCCCACCACTGAAGTGATCCGCCTGATGCGCATTAGCACCAGCGAGGTGTATGACACTAACTATGTAAAAGCGGCCGCCACCCGCGGCGTGTCGCGACGCAAAATTCTACTGCGCCATGTGCTGCACAACGCCCTGCCGCCGGTGATCCCGCGTCTCGGCCTGCAGTTTTCCACCATGCTCACCCTGGCGATGATCACTGAGATGGTGTTCAGCTGGCCTGGACTGGGCCGCTGGCTGATTAACGCCATTCGCCAGCAGGACTACGCGGCGATCTCCGCCGGAGTGATGGTGATTGGCGCGCTGGTGATTATTGTCAACGTGATTTCCGATATTCTCGGTGCCATGGCTAACCCACTGAAACATAAGGAATGGTATGCCCTACGATAACAGCTACAAAATAAATAATTTTACCAATTAAAAACAATGAGTTAAGTTTTTAAATTGTGCAATTTTACTGATTTTAATACACAATTTTGTACACATTGTTTTTGAGGTCTGCTCCGACATTCATTGGTTAGATGGCTGTCGGAGTTCTCTTCCTACGTTTCCTCCACACCTTCTATACTTTCAGTTTGATTGCTGGAGGTAACCATGTGCGGACGATTTGCCCAATCACAGACACGTGAAGAATACCTGGCTTATTTTGCCGAAGAAGCTGAGCGGGATATCGCCTATGATCCAGAACCAATCGGCCGGTACAACGTGGTGCCAGGGACTAAAGTTTTGCTCCTGAGCGAACGCGACGAACAGTTGCACCTCGATCCGGTCCACTGGGGTTACGCACCAGGGTGGTGGGATAAACCACCGCTGATTAATGCCCGGGTTGAGACGGCAGCCAGCAGCAGAATGTTTAAACCTCTGTGGCAACATGGCCGGGAGATCTGCTTTGCTGATGAATGGTTCGAATGGAAAAAAGAAGGCGACAAGAAGCAGCCCTATTTCATTCATCTTGCTGATGGCCAGCCAATATTCATGGCTGCGATCGGCTGCGTTCCTTTTGAGCGCGGCAACGAAGCCAAAGGGTTTTTGATAGTGACCGCTGCGGCCGATCAGGGGTTGGTCGATATTCACGACCGCCAGCCGCTGGTTCTGACGCCGGAAGCAGCACGCGAATGGATGAGACAGGACAAGGGCTTGAACGAAGCCTAGAAAATAGCTACCAACGATGCTGTTCCCCCCCGACTGGATCATCTGGCACGCCGTATCACAGTCCATTTGGAATACTACAGCCCTATAAAAACCATTTATAAACATACACTTAACCGTTTTGGTAAAATTAATATGCTTTATGGGTTTACTTTTTTTATGGGTAGAGTATATTTAGAGCATCTGGCATCAGCCACAATTAAAGCACTGAGGATATAACTATGGCTCTTACTGATTTCGGAAAGGCCGTAAGGAAAGCTCGGATCGATACTGGTTATACTTTGCTTACGATGGCAAAGGCTTTAGGAACAACGCCTGCTTTTCTTAGTGGGCTCGAAACTGGAACTAAGAAAATACCAGAGAAATGGGTAACGGCTATCAACGAACTTTTTGCTGTGCAAGGTTATTACATTGAAGATCTTGACGTTTTAGCTTCTATAGCAAATGAATCTGTACCTATTGAGGGTTTACCAAAGCAACAACAAATGCTTGTAGCTGGTTTTGCAAAATCGGAATTCACGCATGAAGAATTAAAAAAATTTGCAGAATTACTTGCAGAAATCAACAAAAAATAACTGCTTAGGAAACTGTTATGCATTTAATGCGCGGCACACGTGTACGTCCTTTGAGTGAAATTGAAATAAAAGCAATAGCTGTTAATGCTTGCTTCGCACTCGGATTTACTAGCAAGTATAAATATCGGCGTAGACCGCGCAGATTTGACGTAGCGCTGGAAACATTATCTCAATGGAATATTGTCCTCGATCCAATGGATGATGACGAATGGTTCCAGGAAACGCTGGGTCTTACGATTGGACACTGTGAACCTGACAAACTGACAATCAGGGTTCCAAACCACATCTATGAAATGGCATGTGAAGGTGAACGGTCAGCATTATTTGTTATATTTCACGAGCTTGGTCACTTGCTATTACAGCATAAGCCAGCCTTACATTTTGCGAATGCCATGCCAGAGCAAAATGAAGATTCAGAATGGCAGGCGGACCTTTTTGCAGAAACGATGCTGGAAAAGCTAGGATATCAAACAGCACAGCTTTGCTTTGAATTTTATTGAAAGAAGCCCTGTTGACGCAGGGCTTCTAAGTGGGCGAGTCATGTTGACGCATAACTCGGTGTGTATGGAGAAATCTACCGCTACACAAAATGCTTGACGGCTAAAAGTATAGTGGTTCTCCTAACAAAGTGCAATCTGTTTAGATTTACAGGCTGTACATTTACATAGGAGATCTCACATGAAAACTGGCTATTGTCCAAAATGTGGGAATTCGTGTGAAGTAACCTTCACACCCTATGTGATGAAGGATGGTAAAATCATCCGCCCTAAAAAGGCGAAAGTTTTTGTTATCCCTCATTGCAAGTGCAGCGAGAAAAAAGCTGCTTAAATAAGTAAAAAGGCTGCTTTATGCAGCCTTTTTACTTCACAATCAATAAATCTGAAATACGGGTAGTATATCGAGGCGATAACATTTCCCGCTTCATCTGCCAGGCGGTCTGGATCCCCTGACCTGCAAAATACAGCGTCCCCTTTCCATCCTTCGCGTTGAGTTGATCGAGTACTTCCATCAATTTCTCGCTGTTCTTCCGTGGCGCGTTATCATCGAAGAGGTTGAGCTGCGCTATGCCCTGGCTGTAGAAATCACCCAGCATTACTCCTGCTTTCTGGTAGCGATGCCCGTCTCGCCAGATTGCATCGAGGCATTTCGTCGCCGCGGTGATTATGTCTCGACTGTCCTGAGTTGGCGTTAACAGCTTTACCGATGCGCTGTTCCCATAGTACGGCTCGTTCAGCGCAAAGGGGCTGGTTTTGACAAATGCGGAGATAAATCTGCAATACTGGTGCTCACCACGGAGTTTCTCCGCTGCACGTGAGGCGTAGCTGCATATTGCCTGCCTCATCTCATGGTATTCCGTGATACGACCGCCGAACGAACGGCTGCACACGATTTCCTGCTTTACCGGTGCGAACTCCTCCAGCCCGAGGCATGGTTCGCCACGAAGCTCCCGCACGGTTCGCTCCAGAACAACATTAAAATGCTTCCGGATAAAACGGATATCGGTATCCGCCAGCTGCAGCACAGTTTTAATCCCCATGGCCTCCAGTTTTTTACTGATGCGGCGCCCGACGCCCCAGACCTCATCCACCGGAAGCAAAGCCATCAACTTCCTCTGCCTTTCCAGATTAGACAGATCCACCACTCCTCCGGTCTGTCGCTGCCACTGTTTCGCAGCGTGATTGGCCAGCTTTGCCAGGGTTTTAGTCTGGGCTATGCCGACGCCGACCGTGAGGTGCGTCCTGCGCAGAACCGTCTCGCGAATTTCCCAGCCAAAGTCGGTAAGGTCGCGACAATTCCGAACTCCTGTCAGGTCGCAAAATGCCTCATCAATACTGTAAATTTCGCAGCGTGGAGAGAGTTCCTCCAGCGTTGTCATCACTCGGTTGGACATATCGGCATAAAGCTCATAGTTGCTGCTAAACGCGATAATACCGTGCCGGCGAAACATGTCCTTTTGCTTGAAATAAGGTTCACCCATTTTGACGAAGGGCTTCGCCTCTGGCGAGCGGGCGATCACACAGCCGTCGTTGTTTGACAGAACGACCACCGGACGCCCTTTCAGGTCAGGACGAAACACCGTCTCGCACGATGCGTAAAATGAATTCACATCGCAAAGCGCAAACATCTTAACCCGCTGACTTGATGATGTAAGTTACGACCCCGAACACATCGAGAGTATCCTCGCTACCCACGACTATCGGCGAATATGCAGGGTTCATTGGGTTAAGCTGAACCCGCGGATGCAGCTGCAGCTTCTTAACGGTAAATTCCCCATCCACAGCAGCAATAACGATATCGCCATGAACTGCTGTCCTTGAGCTATCCACAACCAGAAGATCCCCTTCCCCTATGCCGGCGTCTTTCATGCTGTCGCCGGCAGCTTTGACAAAATACGTCGCACTGGGGTGGTTAACGAGCAACTCGTTCAGATCGATGCGTTGCTCAACATAATCCTGCGCTGGACTAGGAAAGCCGCACTGCACAAGGTCGCTGTACAACGGGAGCAGCATGATCTGGCGTAACTCAACGGGCGTGTAGAACTGCATAATAGACTCGCTCACATTTATACTGTTTTTATATACAGTAGTTTTATTAGCGAATCTGATCAATACAGGTTTCAGCTATCGATCAGACGCACCGACGCAACATAATGATTATTCAGCAGCATGCAGGCAAAGCTAGGGAGTTGAGATGCGTAAAACAGACTTACAAATAATCACACAAATTAACCACAGATAATGGAAATAATTCATATAGTTGATGAAAGCAATCATCCAGTAAATCGAGTACACAAATGAATCTCAAGGTGTTAACTACTGCTTTCATCCTTGTATTTCCGGGCCTTCAATCCGTCCATGCAGCGGATTGCACTCCTAATGGGTTGGGCGGCCAATTCTGTGTCAATGATGATGGCTCAACATCTGACAGCATTCCAAATGAATTAAATGGAATGGATACCCTTTCCAGTGATGGGTCGCTGACCAGCACTGAAAACACTGATTCAGGGGCTGATGCTGAACTTGAGGGCTCAAATGTTGATATGACTCATCAAGCACCCTCTAAGTTATCGAATAAACCAGACCCTGCTCTTATGGGTAGAGACTGGAATAATCCGTCAAACCTTGGTGATGGTTCAGCAACATCAAGCATGGGAAACACTTCTGACCCTGGAATTCAGTAGTACTCCCGCCAGGAGAGAGCGGCGGGAGCACCCATTTTTAACTAACCAGTGTTTCCAGGCTCGTTAGCCGGTCTATTACCAGTGAGGAAATACGCGCAGGCCCCGTGTCCGCATTGAGGTGGATACGGGAAGGGTTAGTGTCACCTTCCGTCATCAAGAAGTTGCTGCTGTTAAACTTCGTCCATCCGCAATCGGCGTTCAGGTCAATCAATGGGAACCCATATCGCAAAGCGACAGCGCGAATTGCTATTGAGTAGTCAGACACCCGCCCATACTGGTTAGTTTCTCCATCTATCCATGACGACGAGCGTGGGGAATCATAGTCGCCGTTAAATGGGGTACACCAAAAAATTGGTTTCGTTGGCGCGCGCGCACGTAACTTCTGTGCGATGATATTTAGCGCACCGTAAACGGTTGTATTTACAGTGTCACTAATAGTTCCAATGGGTATATTTTGCGCCCAGTCATTTGTCCCCCACGGTCCACAAATCCAGGCGGTGGCAGTCGTGTCGAGGGCATTAATTCTGGCGTCGTCACACATGCTGATTTGTGTCGGTGAACTATCGGGTTTGGCGATCTTTGAACCACCAACACCGTGGTTCAGAAAAGAACATCCAAGCTCACTTGCAACCAACGGTTGCCATTTGTTATAGGCAACGTTGCTGTCGCCCATGACATCAATAATTTTTCCCGACCACGGGCTGACTGTACTGCCGCCAGGAACAACGACATATTTCTTAGCAACTATAGGAAGTGCAACTCGCGTTGTGATGCCTATCCTGGCAGTGCCTGATGGGGGGCTCAGTTCATAATCGATGTAATCTACAGATGCTGATGTTCCATCACCTTCTGTCCCAATAACGGTGCCAGCTGAATTCATATATACAGCGAGTGATACGCTTGTTCCATTCACCCTTGCCGTAACTTTCCAGCGATCTCCCGTTGTATAGTCAAATATCGAACAATCAAATGCAGAGTTTGTTACGACGGCACCGGTAGATCGGTTTATATATGCCCCAGACGTAATAGGGACATCCTGCTGAACGAAATCGTAAACCAGGGAGTCCTCAATCGTCTGAACTCTCACATCAAGAGAATCAATACTGGCCAGTACAGTAGCAGTTTCAACAACGGCCAATTTCTTAACAGACATTGGAGCAGAATTACGACCGGTTATGCCGATCTGTGTAGTCCCTGCAGGAACGTTCAGGCGATAGTTTGTATACTGCTGCGGCGTTGTTGTTCCTCGCCCTTCAACCCCGAGCACTGTGCCAGCCGCATTCATATACACAGCCAGAGCTGTGGCCGATCCAGTAACGAGAGCAGTAACCAGCCAACCGTCCCCGTCACTGTGGGGAATTATGGTACAGTTCAGCGCAGCATTATCTGTTATTTCCCCGGTATTTGGGTTTACAAATTTACCAACCTGCCAGGTTGCAGCATACGGATACCCAACAGAAATGGCCCCCTGCAGTGCGTCCACACGCGAAGTTAGGCTAGCGATGCCAGAAGAGACAATCGCTGACATATAGGTTTTGTCAGGAGCGGCACGAATAAATTCAGGCTGAATAGAACCAACAGCGGACGCATAGGCTCCCACCTTAAACGATCCTGTTGTCGTGTTTTCTACGCGAATTCGTACATACGACGCCCCAGCAGGAACAATATCTGTTAAAACTGGAACATTAATTCCTGAAGCCAGTCCAGTTACGGATTTTGAGGATATTATCGTACCGCTCGCGGACATCCAGAATATATGGAACTTAGCACCGGCATCCTGAAACCATGCCAGCACAGAAAAGGTTAATTGATCGCCTACCCTTACAGGCAGGCGGGCAAGGTCATAATATTTATCTGCAGACCATACCCCGGAATACTGTGCCACTGGAGTCGGTAGCGGAATATTGGCATCAGTAGTGCTGAAGGTGACCACTGCTCCGCGATACCAGTCCCACGCACCGAATTTAGGATCAACAGCTGAATATTCATTAAAGGCGTCGAATAAAATGTTTCCTCTGCGCAAAGAAGAGTACGCTGGCATTTTTCTCCCAGTTGCGGTCAGCGTACCGGCGTTGTTGATTACCTCAATCGCAAGAGCGCTGTCATCCGGGCTACGGTAATATGTGGTGCTACCTTCAGGGATATTTGCAATATCCGCCTGCGCCGCAGCCAGGGTCATGTACTGCCGGCTGAGAGGGATCAGGTTCTGCCGCGTTTCTTCAACGACTTTATCCCCTTCCGCCTTAATTCCGTCTACGGTGTAATGCTCACCGCCGAGGCGATCGGTGTAGGTCAGGTCGGGACCGGTGACAACCTTATCCAGCATGGCGCCAGCATAAACTGCGTCCCGAATATCAGTACTTGGCACCGGGTTGTCGGTTGGAGTTGGTAACGGTACTTCTGCCATTGTGCATGTCGCCCTATAAAAGGCGCACGAAGCCCTCAGATATGAACCTGATGGTGTGCGCGAAGGTTGGTAATTACTGCTGTGTGTTACGGATAAATCGAGTCTGAATACTCAGTCAGGGATAGCGTTTGAGTATCGTCACCGTTGGGTTTGGCGCTATCGACGCGCCAGATTGTGGAGTTGAGTTCCGAGTCGGTAGCGATGAAATACCGGCTGGGGTTTTGCACTGTATTGCGGTCATAAATGTTCAGTTCGAAGGTATCGGCTGCAGCCTGAAATGCTTTGGGCTTGCCGCTTACCGGATAGGCTCGCCAGCGCCCGCGGTAATTGCCGAGGCTGTCGGTCATAACCACCCACATATCGCCGAGGGAAAAGTCGATACGCTCCGAGGTCGAGAACACATCCCCGGATCGCCCGGTGATATAACCTGTTTGCTGCGCGTTGTCGTACATGTCAGGACACTGAACCACCGTACCGCGCACGACCTGGGTCTCTTCGAGCACTTTCACCGTCATGGTCAGGCGTGAGTAAAGGATTTTCCTCGCCTCAAGCCAGGCCCGGTCGGTTGCCTGAGTGGCGTTCCGGCAGCCGTCCAGGCTGATCTGCATCGCGTTAACAGTGGCATCCTCAACCTCAGTGATTCCGCTGCTGTCGATCTGCAGATAGATGTACGCTTTCTTGTTCGTTAGAGGGTCAACGTAGTCTAGCGCCACGCCGTCGTAACCACCGGGTAGAGACATTTGCCATGCCACTTTATACTCGTCCCAGAACATGTTTGAGCGCGCAAATACCGCATCGGGATTTGTCACTTTCTCATCACGCCAGAACGTCAGCACATCGCCGATATTGTTGCCGTCAACGCGGGCAACATTGGCGATCGTCGCTATGCGCTCACCAAGAGGCTGTTTCTCATCCGAGAAGGTGTAATCGAAATACCCAAGCGCCTCATCCGGCAGCGAATCGGCAATGGCATACAGAGCCGCGACGTCAATACTGGCAACGTCCTGCTTACCCACAACCACCCATTCGTGAAGGATTGCATCAGCAAACGAGCGACTCGGCCGCAGCGTATAATCGACCGCGCCGGTTGTCCGGTCGTAGCTGATGGTATGCCGCTGCGCCAGCATGTTGTACTTCTGCTCGCGGTTGCTGTTGCTGTCGTTCGAGCCTTTGATCGTGATGCGGGCAATCGTGTCCTCTGGATAAACGACGTTTTCGCGCACGTTCACCGCATGAATCGCCATCAGTGTCACTACGTTGGCGTCATTGCTGTTGTCGAGGCGCTCGATGGTGACCGCATAGCGCCCCGCCCCGGCTGCCGGGGTGAATTTATGCGTTGTGCGGAAATACCGCGTTGTCACCTGAAAGTCGTTATCGAAGAAATAATCGTGCTGCTCTGACGTACCAGGCACCTGATTGTTGTCGTCGTCGACCTGCCAGAACTTAATCCGGTATTGCGTTGTTCCGGCCGTTGCGCCGAGCTGAACCAGCACATGCACCCATACCTGCGTCGAGGCAATCGGCGACACTGATGGCCCGATAACCAGAGGGGTCTGGTCGTTCAGAGTGAACAGCGTCGGGTTGATAACTGCATTGCCCGGCAGAGATGTAATCTCTCCGGAGAGCTCGCCAATATAGAACGTCGTGTACGAAAGCGTATCGTCGCCGATAAAGCTCTCCGAGGAGATGATATTCCCGGCGCCGGTGACATTCCGTGTGACACTTGTCCCGCCTTCGCTCCAGGTAGCATTAATGACGAATGACACGGGATGAGGTACCGCCAGCGCGGCGAAGTATGCAAAGTTGTCATCGTTCGACAGCACAACAGCCTTGAGCTGATTACTCTCGATCGCCACCGATGTCGGCGCCGTCGTGGTAGCGGTTTGGGCCGGGAAGTCCTGGCTTTCGTTCAGTCCGGGGACAGTTTCGTTATCGACATCATCGAACTGATAGCCGACTTCAATCGTGCCGATCACGTCACCAGGGTTATAAATAGCGGAACTGGCGCCAGCCAGGCTGCCGAGGTTCGATTCCGAGTAGCGGATCGACGATATGGTGTACCGGCCGTAACCGACTTCAAACCACTCCGTGAGTTGCTTGTTATTGTCGACGAACTCAAACAGCGCTTCCTGAATCAGATCGGGAAACACGCGGCACTGGCCATAAATGTTTGGGCGCCCCTTGTAGAGCCGCGCGCGGTTAGTCTGGCCGGTCAGATCATTATTGGGGGATTCGCCTGTCGCCACCGATACTGACGCGCTGGGCTTATTTGACAGGCCGAATACCTTCAGCGCGCCGGAGAGGATTTTCGTGACCGGACGCAATATCGTGGTGATGAGCTTTCCCACCCCGCCCTCTGGCTGGTCGAAGACAGCCACGACGTCGCCAGATCGCAGTGGCCGGCTGATATCGTAGTCATCAGGAAGCGCACGGCCATTCAGCTTCACGACAACATCGCGGTGCAGCCGCAGAGAATCCAGCAGGCTCACCAGTGTGGTGCCGGCGTCTACCGTTCCCCGTTGCAGCGGCGCTCCAGGCAGCCTCTGTAACTCATATCGAACCATGCACCATGTACTCCACTTTGCTGTAAACCTTCAGTAATGCCAGCGGGCTATCGCAGCGCACGAAACCGAATTCGCCGCGGGCATGCAGGCACTTAACCGGGCTGATCATCACACCGATATGCGCCGGCACGTCGCCTCGGTAAAAAACCGCGATGCAGCCGGTTGCCGCCACCGGCACACGCCGCCAGTGGGCGTGTTCCTGTTCGTAGCAGGTGATGAAATCCGCGCCCGATTCGTAGCCGGCTACGTGATGCAGTTCCAGGCCGAGCACATGCCGGTAATAGAGAACCACCAGGCCCCAGCAGTCCATCTGCTCAAAACTGCAGGCGCGGTTAGCCCAGGGCTTGCCGTTAACAAGCCCGATAAAGTCGCTCTGTCTCATACGGTGATTAGCCCGGGATAGTCTTTCGTGGTGTAAATGATGGAGTTGGCCAGCGTCAGCGGGTTAGTCTTTCCGGCGGTCACAGTGACGTTGCTGGCATCGGCGGAAATGTCGTTAACATACAGCGTCCAGTCTTTCAGGGATGATGCATCACCGATCGCATCCCACTGCTGATACAGGCATTTTATCGGCGTCATTCGCGCCGCCCCGCGCCAGCTTTTTAGCGTCTGCCTCACGTGCTCCGTCGCGGCGACAAAGGTGATTGTCATGGATATAACTGCCGTTCCGTCCTGCGCCGGCTCGGTCACGCTGAACCGCGCAGGCTCGAACGAGTTGCCGCCAAACGTCGCCGGGCGGAACAGATTATTTACTACCCGGTAATAACCGAGAGCCGGATGGTAAAACTCCACTGTCCGTTTGATATCACTGGCTGGCCGCTTCTCTTTCCATTCTCTCAAAGTCGGCATTAGTCAGCCCTCGGCATCACTTCGGTTATCAGGTAATCCAGCCAGTATCCATAGCCAGGCTGGGCCTCTACGATCCAGTCGTCATAGTCCTCGGTAATGTCCTCGATACCGTTGCTTATAACCGTTGCGGTCCAGGTGACAATGTTGCCGTTTTTGCTGGTCTGCACCGGCATGTCGACGAAATGCAGCGTCTGCTGCTGAACGCCCTGCGTATCACCCAAATCGATCGGCATCTGGAACCAGTTACGCCCGCGGTCGCAGTACGTCGGCGAGCGAAGCCACGACTTAAACCTCTCGGCCTGCGCGAGCGTGAATATCCACTGCAGCGTCCAGGTCGCTTTCAGGTCCGTGGTGATCGGCGTGATTATCAATGGACCGACTGCCGTCTGCGTCGTCTGCCAGGCTGTATCCTGCGTGAAGTTCTGATCGGCGCGCTGGGGAAGCGGCAGGAACGGAGGGTATTGAACTGTTGCCACGTTTCCTCCGGGCATAAAAAAACCCGCCGGAGCGGGTTTGGTTTAATCAAGAGGTACAATCCTCTCTACCGTCAGGCTTACTCTTTGTATTGCAGCCATATCCGAGGAGAAAAACATAAGAAACTTATCTCTTACCGTTGCTTCCTTTTTGGTATCAAGGAATAGCCGATCTAAGAAATCGGACTGTTCTTTCCTAAGTTTATATATTTCATTAAGACGGTTCCTGACGCTGGGATCATCAAAGCTATACCGCTCAATGTTATGCGCAAAATCGTTACGCATTCTCCTGAAGATATCAAGGTAGTCACGAACAAAGTTGCGTATCAGCCCCAACCTGTAGGCCATAGCTATCTTTGATTCAAGCGTTCCCAAAGGGGCGGCTGGCCCAGTAAAGAGCTCATCTCTTTTGTTATCACTTTCTAACAGGAAGGCGCAAATTAACTCCGTCAGACCTCGTTCGATAATACTCGAAGCCAGAAGCACCGCACCTCTGTCGCTTTCGGCCGAGAGCATCCTGTAATTGCTGAGTATTGCTGCGCCCATTTCAGGTCCTGAGAGAGCTTCTTCTGTATTCATTAAAACGCCCCGTTCGCTTTCGTTGATAAACCAAACTTCCCTATCATACCTGATGTCATTGGGCCATTTCGGTCAAGATCGGTTAAAAAACCTTCTATGGTCACAACACCGCCTTCCTGGCTGGCCAGCGCCTGGAATGAATGCTGTCCGCCGGAAGTCTGATCATAGAACTGAACGTTTACCGATATAGATTTCGACGACTGCGATCCTGTTGAACCACTGTCGCGGCTGCTCTGGCTTTGGTATTCACTACCCGTCGAGGCCTTCTTGATACGCGGCATATCACCAGTAACGTCTTTGTTGCTAAACACTGTGCCGTTATCGCCAGGTATCATGAATAATCCCTTACGGGTCTGCATGAACTCAGGTAAATCTCCCTCGCCTACTGGGTAAACATTTCCAGCAGTAACCGGACCTCCATTCTTACGCCCACCCGCAAGCGCAAGCCCGCTGGCAAGCCCAACTGTCGAACTGATACCAGCTGCAGCAGGGCCAGCGTTAGCGCCGAACGAGGCGAGCGATGCCATCGCGGCCGCAGGAGCCCAGGCGGAAGCGGTAGTTGCCGCCAGCCCGACTGATGTTGCCACCGATGCAGCTCCGAGCGTCTGACCGAGGATGTAGTTTTTCAGCGCTTCGACTCCAACCTGAACAATGCTGTTGATCACGCTGTTCAGGATGGTGTTGCCGAGCGACCGCATTGCCCCCTGTGCTGACATTGTGCCGGTTAGCAGACCGGTAATGGCGTTTGAGGCGTTCCCGCTAAACGCATCCACCGCACTCGTCAGCATGTTATAGCCGAGGCTTTGCTGGCTGAGGATTTCCCATTGAGCTGCGATCCGCTGCTGCTCATATTGCCGGTCAGCGGCATTTTTCAGCGCCAAGGCATTCTCATGAGCGAGAACCCCTTGCTGCTCAAACTGCTGAATCAGCGCCAGCTCCTGCGCGTGCTGGTTAGCCAACTGCTGCACCGGGTCAACTTCAGCAATTGCCTGCTGGGTGGGGTTAACCACCTGCTGCGATCGTATTTTGGCGAGGTTGGCCTGATGCTGCTGCTCCATCTTCTCAGTGGCTGCGTTGTACTCCTGCAGATCAATCTTCCCGGCGTTCAGCGCCGCTTTCAGGTTCTGGATGGTTTCAGCGTAGGATTTATTTTCAGCCTGTTCCGGAATGGCATTAAGCGCCTCTGTTACCCCCTTCGCCGCTGCGGCTGCATCCCATGCGACTGCCGCGTATTTACCAGCTTCCTGGATTTGAGCCTGAGTAGCCGATTTACCGAGAGACTGCTGCGCACGCAATATCGCCTGCTCACGGCTCAATTCCTGCGTTGAGGCCGCTGCAAGCTCAGACTGCTGGCGAAGGTTTTCAAGTTTTTGGGCTATAGACTCAGCGGTGGAAGCAGACTGCTTCCCAGCTTTGTCGCTTTCCTTCCTAGCCTCCGTAACCCGGTAGGTTTCGGCGTATTCGTCCTGCAGCGCTTTTATTCGCTTAGGATCGGTCACACCGGCATCAGCAGCATCATATTGGGCCTGAAGCCTGGCTCGCGCCTCGCCTTCAAGTTTGGCCAATGCAAGCCGGCGCTCAGATATTTTGATGAGATTGTCTTGTTTGGGGTTGGCCTGGGGGCCGTTTCCAAACCCCAGTTTTGAATTAGATGCGTTTGCTGATGCTTTACCGACAGCATCAAGATCTCCGGTCAGTGTAGCCGCCTTCATACTTAAAGCAGATAGAGCCTTGTTTTGTTCTGACCAGCCATCCAAACCAAGCCATGACCATGTCTTTGCTCTTCGGCTATACATTTCAGCTGTTGTAGTCAGGTCAGCAATTTTTTGCGCTGCTGTCTCTGCCCTTCCGCTCAAGCGATCAATTGCCGTGCTAATTGAATCGATGATGGCCACCATGGTTTTACTTGCACCGGTAGCTTCATTCATTTTCCCGACCAGTAATGATAATGAAACCGTCAGGCTATTTTCAGCTTGCTCCATTGTTCTTGGTAGCTTGCTAAATTCTTGGTTTACGTAGCCAGCCTGTTTAGCTATTGCGTTCAGCGCATCTTGTGCAGCGACCTTCCCTTCCAGCACAGCCTGTCGCAATTGCCCCACAGAAAGCCCCATGCCTGCAGCCATTTGCCTGGCTAACTCTGGCATGTTTTCTACTACTGAGTTGAATTCTTCAGCCCGAACAGTGCCGCCATCGATCGACTGTCCGAATTGTCGTAACGCATTAGCCATTTCCTCAGCTGAGCTACCGCCAACTCGCCCAATCTTCTGTAACGTATCTGTTAAAAATAATATTTGGTTGTTCGTTACGCCTGAAGACTGAAGCGATGATGTCAATTTCTCCCATAGCTTCTGTGTTTCCTGTAGGCTGGCGCCTGTATTTGACGATATTTGTGACAATGCAAAGAAGGTTGAATTTGCCTGACCTAAATCTGTAGAAAGCCTTAAAATCCTTGATTGCAACTGCGTTACATTGTCGGCCACTTCCAGAAACGCTTTCCCATAATCAATAATAATTGCAGTCGTTATTGCGCTGGCCACTCCGGATAAGGACGCTTTTAATACCCCCATCGCCCCTGCAGCTTTCTGACCTGAACGATCAAGTTTATCTATGCCTGAGCTTGCTACATTTGCATTTTTACCCATCGCATCGATTGCATCTGAAGCCTTTCTGCTACCGGCAATAAGTTTTGCCGTTTCGATATCTACGTCGTAATAGATATCTCCGACTTTTTCAGTCATATCCGCTCTCCAGGCATAAAAAAACCCTCAGATAGAGGGCCTTGAGATAAAGGTGGTTAAGTTATTTGCACGCTTCTTGACCTACATACCAAGCAATAGACTCTTCCGTAATAGGAGCTAACTTTTCATCTGGCTTAGATGACTTCATTTGCTCAATTGATTCTCCTGAGCCAAGGTATTTCACGAGTCTATGCTCACAGTCATAAGCTCTTTGAGAGTATGAGATACCAGCCTTACCCTCTCTCTTTGTGATGATAGTCTTTAAATCCCCAATAGATCCTGTTTCAAGAACGGTGTATTTCGCCTTGGGGTCAGATGGAACATGCAGGTTATACGGTGTGCAAAAAGCACTTGCGGAAGCCATCATTGTGACAATAAATACTGTCTTTTTCATATCCCTATCCCCATCAGTAAATGATGCGGCAATCGTAGCAGAGGGGGAGCGATACGACAAAGCAACCTGTTCGCTTATCAGGATGTTCAGCGGTACGATAGCAAGGTAATCTTGAAGCAGGCATCAACCAAGGAATCATCATGGATAAGTTTGACCGCACCATCCAGCGAGAGCTACTCCAACGCCTCTGCGACATTTACCCAGAATCTGCCGACAGTAGCTTCTCAAAGGAGTTTTCAGAAAAATTTGGAGGCATTAATATCTTTACTGCCAACTTACTTTATCTTGCTGGTCACGGACTCATTGAGATAAGACTTAGCAATGAAATAGGTCGACGACTGCCATCTGTAATGGACTCTTTCACGAAAATCACCAGCAAAGGCATAGATTTCATTCGCGATGACGGCGGTTTGGGCGCAATTCTGAACGTACAAACCATTAAGTTCCACCGGGATGCGGTCATCATCCTCGAAGACCTGATCGCCATTTCAAACATGAACGACGAACAGAAGGAAAAAGCCAAGTCGACTCTCGGCGAAATGTCGACGGAAGCCATTAAAACCGTGGTGCAAGCCGTGACGACTGCCGGGTTATCAAAGCTACTCGGGCAATGAAGTTGTACCAAATAGCAAAAACCCGCTAAACGGCGGGTTTAGTATATTGCTTTAGGTCAGCGGAATTGAGCCGCTTACTGTATTGACTACAAGCCCCATCATTGCTGCTGATGCTGCGTCAAAAAATGATAAAACCCAAACTGAAGTATTTTTTTTCATAAGCTTCTCCTTTTCCTCATTACTAACCGTTGCTAGACAATTCTTTGTAACAAAAAATATGAATAGAACCACGAGGACGAGTAGCCAAAATAGCTGCGCACTTAAAACTCCACCGAGCCCCAGTATCGCTGGCCTAAAGCTAGAGTTAATATAACCAACGATGCCATGAATATCAACTTTTAGAAGCGTTTTCACGAGGGGATGTTAACGCAGACAATCATCATTTGGTATCGTTGGCAGCCATTCTGTTGGTGGACAGGTGTACGCCAAAACCACCTGATCGTTTATCAGGATGTTCGGCTGTGAGCTTCCAGGGTAGGTTAATACTTCTTCTGTGTGCATCGAATGCACCTTAAGAGCGAAGCATTCGATATTCTCAAATCGAACCATAGGAAGGGAAAATGAGCGTTCAACCACCAAAGCAAGGCACCAATCAACCACCACAGCAGCAGACCACACAATCCCCACAGGAAGATAAACCCACAACCGACTTCTCGTTAGGTCGTCGATTTGTTGGAAATTCTGCTGACAAGGTCAGAAAAAAAGATAGCCCACAGTAGAAATAGCTAATGCACAAACCGGAGTGAGGATTGTTGCGATCCTCGCTCTATCCAGCCTTGTTCTGATACGCTCATTTATCTCACACAACTCTTCAGCCGTATCATGGAGATTAGCCAGTCTTATTCGCCGGATAACTGAAATTGGTGTCCTCTCAGCCCTAAATCCCTTCTGCGCCAGTTCCTCGTAATGCGCTGGCTCCAATGACTTGTAAAGTTCAGTGTAAAGGTCTGCTGGAGCTGAGTTAAGGAGCGCGCGCACCTGCACAGACAGCACGCCTGAAACCAGGTAAATTGCACATGCCGCCCAGTACAACATGAAAATCCCGATGCCTAACGTCATAAAACGAGGCTGGTTATTTTGCGTCAACAATAAAAACGAAGACCCGACGCCGACTATGAGGATGCCGAGCAGTTTATAACCGTTCTCTTTGTTTATTGCATTTGATTGCTCAATTTCTTTTATGCATTCCTCGCCTTGCTTTTCGAGAAAGTCGACGAGGTCATCATCGGCACCAAGGAAATATTCATAGGGGAGGTTTGTCATTATGCATCCCTTCACGGAGTTGGTTGTGGTCGATTTTAGCTGATTTCTGATTCATTCATAAAGCCTAAGCCCACCTGAGTGGGCTATCCAAAAACCACGAATTTGTGGGTTTCATGCTTCGGTAAGCGCGTCTGGAACGCCGGGCAATGCCAACTGACCTTGTTTGTCCAGTTGCTCAATGCGTGAAAGTAGCTGGGGCTTCTTCTCTTTCCCCCACCGGCGTAACAGGCGACCAGACATACTGGCAACATCCTTCTCTTTCAGGAACTCCAGCATGACGGCATTACGCTCTTCTTCAAACTGGCGCCGACCAACCTGAAGCATCGCGTACATCCAGTTGAAGGCGTTGATGTAGGCGATCTTGATACGCATCGCCTCTTTTTTGGTGTAGGACATAACCAGAAGCATCAATCCATCTTTGCGGAGACGATAGAACTTCTGCGGCTTTCCGTTCTGCAACTCATTGTTTTTATAGCAAACCTCAAAATTGAGTTTTGTATCGAACTCTTCCGGGCATGCCTTAATAGTCTTTTCGATATCACGAATGACGTTGTCAGGACGTTTCCCAAATGCCTTCGCCACCATAAACGAGTCAGTTACCGGGTCGTTATCGGCCACAAAAATCAGATCGCGGAAGTCTAACCCATTAATTACTGTTGGATATTTCATGTCGGTCTACCTTTGAGTGATGAACCTTGTCGCACAGGAAACCGGCCCACAGAAGGCACCGACAGCCAGCCGGCATCCTCAAGGGTCATCCTGAAAGGTTCTGTGTTAAGTGCGCGTGCGAGGCGCGTCAGAAGTGAGTCGGCATTAGCCGATCACGAACAAACTGATATAAAAAAGCCCCGCGGATGCGAGGCTGATATTCGGTTAGTGCTGAGATTAATTCTTCGTGCGGGTTGTCCTGGAATGCTCCTGCTCCATCATCGCCTGTCTGCGCTTACGGCGCGCAAAGTAGTCATCAGCTGCGTGATCGTACTCTTTGCGGGTATACCCTTTCTGCTCAGGGTATTTAGCGATGAGCATTAGCTGAAACTCGGTCATCGTCAGTTGTCCGGCCTCTTCCTTGCTGATGCCGAAGTGGTTCCGCGCTGCGATGATGTAATCTGATGCCCGGAATTCAGATGTTGTATCGCTGGATTCGTGCCGCTGGAGCTTTCTAATTTTCGCTTTACCGATGATGCCGTGCATCATCAGACTTTGGGCGACGATGACCATGCTTTCTGGCGGCATGCTGCCCGGGCGCCAGACGAAGCTACGCTTGCGTGATTTCCCGGGCTTCATCCAGCCAACCAGATCGCCGATATCATCGTTACAGCACGCCGTAAGCACCGTATGCGCTGCCATGATGGCCTTGCGTGACAGGAGCCCGCTTTGCATAAACCTCAGGACACAATCAGGAAAGCGGCTGTACTCATCGCGTATATAGGCCTCTGCTGCACGCTGCGCGAATGGTGTCGTCTCGTCATTGCACAGGTCATAGAACACCTGAACGATTTCGGCCGGCTCGCCAATTCTCGACATGGCCAGCAGTGACGGGCGGAAGAAATAATCCCTGTCTCCGGCAGTAATGACGCATTCGCCAAACTCTTTAACTGGTGTCATCTTTCCCCCATAAACAAAATCAAGGGCAGGAATCCTGCCCTTTGTTTTGCTTACGCAGTAACCGTTACCGTGTGAGTTGCGGTAAAAGCGCCGTCGTCAGTAGTTACAGTGATCACCGCGGTGCCTGCTGTAGCGCCAGAAGGGGCGGATACTGTTACCGTATTACCTGAGAAGGCCACCGTAGCGCGCGCAGGCACGGAAGACGAAACAGTAAATACCTTGTCGTCCGCATCTGCTGGCGCAATGTTCACAGCGAAGGTCGTGCTTGAACCTGCAGCAATCGTGCTGGTTGTAGGCGTTACGGTCACGCCTGTAACGGGAATGCCATCATCAGCTTCAGTAATCTGGAAGGTGTTCCCGTCAGCCAGTTTGAACTCAAAGCTATACGTCACGATCTCCTTCACACCACCGCCATCACTGGCGCCGGTCGGGACCATGTAGCCAATGTGGTAAAAGTCCCCCCAATGGAAGCGCATCCAGACCGCAGGTTGACGGCGGGCGCGAACTTCATCAGCGATATATTTCACGAATTGCTGAATGCCGAATTCATCAGTTCGGTCTTTAACTCGCACCTCTCCCTCAATGGAATAGGTGGGATCAAGACTGGCAATCAGGTTAGAACTGAATCCGCCGTTATCCGCATCTGATGTCAGCGCTTCGGGGCTCATATCCCAGGTTGCCGAAGTCGGCAACCCCATAAGCTTCCAGTCCCCTTCTGCCGGAACCTGGTCAGCACATCCATACGCTAGCTCAAGCGTCTTAGCGCGACCGATAAGTTGTTCGTTATTGGAGCAGCCTTGCATTGTTGCTTACCTCGCTTCAGATAATAAAAAAGGCCGCTCCAGGCGACCTTACTTGATTTGATTTGGTGTTACCCGCCAAAGAGGCAGGCGAACTGCAAGCGCCACACCATGCGCCCTTCTGCAGTCATTACCGGTGATGGGGTTCCGCCAAGGTTGGAGATCTGCCCGATGCAGGTATTCGTCATAGGATTCTGCTTGACGTAATCGATGATGGTCTGCACATCGGTCTCTGATTTCGCGTAGTCGCCGGAAGACTTACCAGTTATGACATCCACCAGGACGTAATAATCAGCAGCCATATCACGATCTACTGCTGTACCGCCGTTGGGCCGGAATACGATGAATCTCTCCGTCAATTTCCCGGTATCGGTCCATGTCAGCGACTGAACGGTATATCCGGCAGTTAAACCGGCATCAACGAAGATGTTACGAACACGCTTATGCATCGGAGGGTTCACAGCGATAGCTCCTTTTTGATTACCGCAGTAATCGCATCACGCTCTTCATCGAATCCCTTCTTAAGGAATTGAGGCTCGCCATGGGGGTCCCAGTAGTTACCTTTGCCTGTCCCTCCTCCAAATTCGGTGCCTTCTCTGGTTTTACCAAAGTGAGAACGTGGCTGGCCTTTTAACTTGCCAGGCATATCGTGCACATAAGCAGCGTAATTGGCTGAGTATCCAACCCTTCCTGTAACCCTTGTGCCGTTAACGTTAATTTCCCGGAACTGACTATTCAGAAGAGTGGATGAGTCAATCGGCGTGTAATACGCTGCTCTGCTGCTGCCTAGTATCAGCGCCGACTGTATAGCACGGACAACCTTGCGCCCCTGAATATTGTCGATAATGCGGTTAAGATTAGCTTTTGCCTCTCGCACGCCGCGAACTTTTACGCCCATACTCAGACTCCCGTCAGAATTGCGTAATCATCCGCCAGGCGCTCGAACGTATCGGCATAACGGATAACCTGCCGCACCTCGTCGGCGCCGGCAACAACCGGGTCGGATTCGGTTGACTGGCCAATCAGCAGGTAATCACCCGCCGATGCCAGCGCGAACTCCGTCCAGACAGTATTCTTCACGACAATTTCAGAGCCAAGATTGCCGATGCGCTTTGACAGGCCGCCTTCGTAATCACAGAGAATCGACTCAGGTGGCGAGAAGCCGAGCGAGTCACCGTATTCATCGTTACCGAGATTGCGCCAGATTGTCGCCGTCGCGGTGTATGACCAATTAGCTACCGAAGACATCAGTCATCCCTCCATCGCAGCACAACGGCTCCTGCGGCGCGTATACGGTCGCAGTTGATGAACCACTCGCCGTCGCTTTTCACGTACGCCGTCGTTTGCTGGCCGGTATCGGTGATCACCCACACCCGGGTAAACGTCCGCGGAAGCCTTTGCTGAACTGAAACCCACGCCATCAGCAGCCCCCGACCACCATAAACAGGCCCACACTGTTGCCGGCGCTGATCGGTAGTTCACTGGTGCAGCCGCTGGTATCCAGTTTCGCCAGCGAGTCACGCAGCCAGGTGATGCCATCGTCTCCGTAATCGAACGAGCGGGACGCGCCAGACGGAGCACCCTGCGATTTGATGCGGCGGGCACCGGAAGACGTCGCCATAAGCGCGGCGGCATACATCAGGATGAGCTTTGCCGTGCAGTCGTCATACCCCGCACCATCGAGGCACGGGATAATCTTGTTCACCACGCAGAGAATCGGATCGAGCAGAGCTCCGGGGATGGCGTAACCCAACTCACCGAGGAACGCCTGCACGTCTGCCGCTGTGATTGGGTCAGCCATGGTTATTTCGCCTTCTTCGATTTGCTGGCAGATTCTTCCTGCTGCTCTGCCTGCTCTGCCTGCTCTGCCTGCTCTGCCTGCTCTGCCTGCTCTGCAGCATCATTGCCCGGTGTAGCCACTTCCCACACCTGGTCGTCATCAGTAATAATTTCAACCAGACCAGCAGCTACCCAGCGCTTAGCGACATCGCCGCTAACCGAAACCTGAGCACCAACCTCCAGTTTCTGGAGATTGGCACCGGAGAAAAGGTTATCGCTAATCACTTTTACCAGTGCCATTTATCGCCCCTTAGCTGTGCGCGTAAATAACAGATTTGCGATTGTTGATGTCGGTCTTAACCATCAAGCCCATCGCACCCCAGGTGCGCCAGACGTAGTCACTGTTATAGAACTGACGAGGGTCAGCAACGGTGCCGACCGCCTGGCCGACAATCGGAGCGATAACGCCGGCGGTAAGCGGAACAATGAGGATCTGGTTACCAGATAACTGCGCATCTTCTTTGATGGCTGCAATGCCTGAAAGCTTCAGCAGCTCCTGCAGGATGGTGTCAGACTGGTAGTTGTCGCTGAAGTAGCGTTCCAGATTTGAGGTGATCTCGCCTGAAACATACCAGGTCTGCTGTGCATACTGCAGGTTGGTCAGCTTCATCACGTCGCGCAGAGCAATGGCTGCATTGCGGATTTGCTCAGCCGTTGCGCTTGGGCTGGTGAAGTCGATATTCAGGCCGGAAGCACTGAGATCGACAATCTGCACCCGCTCATCGGCTTTCACCCCCTTCCAGGTCTTGCCATCAAAAGCGATATAGTTGCCAGCAGAGTCACGGAAACCGTTGAAGACGTAATCAACGTACTGACGACGAACATCATCAACAGAGCCGCGCTGAGCATCGGCCAGAGAAGCCAGAGCGGAGCCTTTGTTGAAAATCGGGTCACGCCACTGGAATTTGAAGCCAGAGTCGTGGATCGGAACCATAGTACCGTCGAAGGTATACGCGCGCGCATCAAGCGCCGCACCAATCTGGCCGGACATGGAGGTATGCGCCCAGCCGCGGCCACCGGTGCGAGCATACTCGTACACGGACTCTTCAAGACGGACAGAGCGGGACAACGGGATCAGGTCGTTAAGCAGAGTGAATTCAGTAGTCGGTTCGAATTCAGCCAGCACAGTCTGATCATAAGCTCGATACAGGCGGCGGATATCGTCGACAGCGTTCGTCGCGTCCAGCACCGGAGTGTTTGCCGCATCACCTCGCCAGCGGGTGCGGGATACGAAATCAGCAACGGCCTGAGCACTCATATTGCGAGCCAGTTGCAGCTCATTGAACTGCGCCTGGTTCGCTTCGAGGTTGCCCGTCTCAGTCGCACGTCGAGTGGAAAATACAAACATTCAGCCTCTCCTTACTTGAACACGACTCGAACCAGATCGCCTGCTGCGGCGGTCAGGGACTTGTCTTCTTCGACATAGGCAAAGATGGTTTCACCCTCTGCCAGTGCTTTAATTTGGCCATTGGCCACAGAAACCGGCTGGCCCTTGGTGTAGGTACCAGCGGCAGCGCGAACGTTGAGGAAAACGCCCGGCGTTGGCTGGATGTTTACCACCCAGTCACCGATCGCATAGGCATCGTCAACCGTTTTGCAGCGCAAATAGTCGTAGTTAGCAACGTAAAGAATCGCGTCTTCAGCGCCATCAACAGACGGTGTAGGCTTGGCTGCACTGAAAAAGATAACGGTACCCGGCAGAAACGCTGCAGCCGCAGAACCTTCACGATTAAGTTGCGGGTTTGGAAAAATTCCGCCCGCGTGAATTACGTGTTTCCCGTCTTTAGCCATTTTTTACTCCGGCATTTCGCTGAAAGAATCGTTGTTGTTGACCGGACGGAATGCACCATTCAGGCCGGTAGAGGTCTGGCACTGAGCAAACAGGCCATCAAGGGCGGCGCCGTCGAGAGCGTTCACTGCGAGGTCATCCAGCCCGAATTTCGCTTTTACGGCAGCACGTTTTTCGCCTTTCTCTTTGTCAGAGTTCACCGCCAGGCCTGACTTAACGGCTGCCAAATCATCAGCAAATGGCTTAAACCACGCCGGCACTTCTTCGCTGTTGCTGGCCTGCTCTTTGTTCTTGGGCTTGCTGGTAGCGGGATCGATTTCATCGTCACCTTCTTTCTTGGCTGCCGCCTTCTCTGCTGCCATCTGGTTGTAAGCGTCCATCAGTTCGGCATCGGACTTGCCTTCAGTCGACTTACCCGCGGCTTGGAGCGCATTGATAATCAGTTCTTTCATCGGATCGTTCTCTCCGTTGGTTTTAATCTCGTACTCAATGGGTTTGCGCACGACTTCTACAGGTTCGCCGACGAACACGGCTTTGCCGTCATCATCGATGAGGTACTTCTGTTTTAGGTATCTGGTGTCATCGCGGTAGATGAAGCTGTCTGGCCATATCGTTTCCGGCCATAGCCACTTATCTTCTGTGTCATCCTCACGCAGCTTGTCGCTGATGGCGCGTGAAATGTCGTCAAAAGAGAAGTTGGAGGCGTTGGTGAAGAAGAATTTTGTCTTGTTGAGCAGACCTTCGCGGGTGCAGTCGATACCATCAGCAAGGCGAGCAACTTCGATCTGCTGCTCATGACCTTCTGAGTTGACGAAGATGCCCACGCCTTCTTCCGGAGTTCCGGCGCCAGGCTCATCGAGCAGCACCGCCACATGGTCAAACATCATGTTGGTGGCGATCTCGTTGTACTTCTTGCCCTTCGACTCGCCATTAGCGGCAATGCCGGAATACAGGAGTCCTGTGGAGATGTGGATGGGTTCTGAATTGGTACCGGCGATCATCTCATCAAGGCGGTTAATCAGGCGCTTGCCCTTCTCGCTTGACTCGGCGTACTGGCGGTTAACGTACATATCGCCCGTCACTTTCCCGTCTTCGTGGCTGACGTTCTGTAGCCATGCGCCTACGTGATATTCATTCACCGCCCGGACATCGCGTGCAGACACATGCTTGCCGTCAACCTTCGGGTGACCAAGCGGCATGGGGTTACGCTCAAGCGTGTTGTAGGCCTTTTCGATTTCTGCTGCCGGGTACAACTTCCGGTTCATCACGATATCGTCCACGACAGGCGTGATGCCGCGAACCACGATATGTGGCTTGC
>OGZC01000072.1_pt1 | contig 51582 bp, 44 predicted proteins | sample 1576751 | NCBI WGS metagenome assembly OGZC01 (sample SAMEA3541486, study PRJEB24748) | human gut metagenome | biome: human gut; feature: human-associated habitat; material: faeces | place: China | collected 2012
CACACTCAAGGGGAAAATACTACATAACATCATTGCTGTGTGCGTCTTCGCACACCCCTATCTTCTAAGAAGGCGCCCAAAGCTTCCAGATATTTCTGGTCTGAGCAGTTAAAACATTGGATCGGCGGCCTATGTGATAGGAGGGGGTGAAGACGATTTATAAATATTTTCCAGCCGGTTAAGTTTGCTCACCTGCGAACCGTATGCAAGAGATCGCAGGTGAACAATTTGCTATGAAGGCATTGCCATAGCTGAAAAATTTTAACCTCGCATTGTTCGCAAAACCATCAAACAGCTAAGGGCTGATAACACTTTAAGACTTACCTTACTCGTTACATCAATATGTTACGGAAATGACATAAATTGATAGCCAGAACCTATATTGATTCTCCTCTCGGATAAAACTACTTTGTGCGCAACCAGTATTGACCAGGAGGCTACCATGCTCCAGCACAAAATCAGGGAGACGTTCTGCGCCTCTATCTCTCGCAACCCGAAAGGGTATCAGTACCTACGCACCAGTGACTTTGTCAACTCTCTGCGCCGGCGCGGCATCCACTTATCAGAGGTGGAAGCTAACTCCTGGACAGCGCGGGAACAAACGTATTTCGTCGATAAGACGCCTGACCATAGCGAAAACAGGCTGTGGATGATGGCAGGGATGGGGAGGGGCTCTGATGGTGCTAGTCAGGGTTGTTGGAGACTCCAATCCATAGTTTTATGACGCTTATGGTAAATAGTGCGAGGATGACAAATACAACGCTTGAGGTGATCAGAAGAGTAGTCATAGTGAACCTTATTAATAGTGGTTATTATTCAGGCAGCTCATTTAGTGAATAGTTCAAAGTGTGTTGCACATAGGCCCACCCGGCAGCTAATGTATGCTGCTGCCTGGTGGGGGTAGTGACTCAGGCAGGAGATCACCGCGAATGATTATATAGACCGATCAACGCACAAACCAGTCGTCAGCCGTCTCCCAAGCGTCTTTTAGAGTGGTCTCTACAAATTCTTTGGCGATTTCTTTATCAGTCGCCCACAAAACGCTCAGTCCATCATTACTGGCCGTTTTCACGATCACTTCAACGTCGTCATATTGCTTGCTGATTCGACGGGTCATTTCGTCTTTCAAGGCCTCCATTGACCCCTTTGGCATTTTCGCGGCTTTCTCTTTGGCAATGCTGATTTCTACACGCATGATAATCACCTTTGTGCTGGTTGAATATACAGTATTCAGCGAGAGATGATTACTAGTCAAATGGATTGTTTAGGTTTGTGAGTACATAATTAAGTACATATTTTAGGTAATTATTAATTAATTTTATTTTAAATCAGCTAGTTATAATTTTGTTCAAGTAATCTTCGGCATAATCGCCGACCAGCATTAGGATTTTCTTGCTCATCTTTGTGTCTCGTTGTGGGCGAAAGGTGTCTTAGATATAGCCTGGCGACTTGCAGAATGCGAACCGTTCAGGATGCCGACGACGGTGTCGTGTGCGTCTTGTAACCGGGCTCATGTTTTTTTGCTAACGACAACTTTGTTCGACATCGCGCTGTGGCTCGTTATCCGCAAAAAATCGGTTTGTGGGGAGTAAGGGGAGCAGAAGAATATTGTTACCGTTTAGATTTCGCGCCAGCACTATTAAGCGTCCGCCGCGAAGGGGCAATCGGATGGAAGCCAGATATTTTCCCTCTGAGTAATTGATTGCGTTGTTACGCTAAATTTGCATAATGAGCGAATTATATTGCCCCGGTCGTCTCTATGGTTTCCTTTATTCATCCGCTTAATGTTTTAGCCCGCCTTATAGTATCCATTGCAAACATTCCTTTGGTGCATTATTTATTGAATTTATCATTGACTGTTGTTTCACATTTTAAATATTGATATTCATGGTGCTTTTATTTTCGTGGTGAAAGTGGGTGTTTGTGAATAAATATAATTATTAGGTGGTTAAGTTGAGCGGTAATCCATTTTTGCTTTATCATCGTCACGTTTCACATCAATATATCTTCAATAATTATTCCTTAAGGAAAGGAACTGCTATGGCTGATACGTTCCAGAATGAAGTCCCCAGGGCGCGCATTAATCTCAAATTATCTCTTCATACCGGCGGCGCGCAAAAGAAGGTCGAACTGCCGCTGAAGCTGCTTACCATTGGCGATTTTAGTCATGGGAAGGAAAACCGGCCTTTATCGGAAAGAGAAAAAATCAACGTCAATAAAAATAATTTTAACAGCGTACTTTCGGAATTTAGCCCGGAAGTTAACCTCTCGGTGCCGAATACGCTGGCCGGCAATGGCGAAGAGGAGAACGTCAGACTGCGTTTTACCGACATCAAAGATTTTGAACCGGAGCAGGTTGCCCGGCAAATTCCGCAACTCCGCGCCATGCTGGCGATGCGTAATTTATTACGCGATCTCAAATCCAATCTGCTCGATAACGCCACTTTCAGAAAAGAGCTTGAGGCAATCCTGAAAGATCCGGCGCTGTCCCAGGAATTACGCGACGAAATGAGTGCGCTTGCCCCGAAATAAGTGCGGGGCAAGTCTGTTAATGGATTAACCGGGAAAATGCTAATGTCTGTTACCACAGAAAACGCCCCTGTTCAGGGGCAAACCACGCTGCAGGAAAACAGGGCGGGCGAGGGCGTTTACGCCTCGCTGTTTGAAAAAATTAATCTCGCCCCGGCGTCTCACCTCGGGGATATCAACGACTTTCTGGACGATGCCGCGCTCTCCGAAGCGCCGGCGGCGGAGCGTCTCACCGCGGCGATGCAGGTGTTTATGGATCGCATCCGTCAGTCCGGTCAGCGGGTGGAAAAGCTCGACAAAACGCTGATCGACCACCATATCGCCGAGCTGGATTTCCAGATAAGCCGTCAGCTGGACGCGGTGATGCACCATCAGGAGTTTCAGCAGGTCGAATCCCTGTGGCGCGGCCTCAAACAGCTGGTGGACAACACCGACTATCGGCAGAACGTCAAAACGGAGATCCTCGACGTCGCCAAAGACGATCTGCGCCAGGACTTTGAGGACGCGCCGGAGCTTATCCAGAGCGGCCTGTACTGGCACACCTATACCGCGGAGTATGACACTCCCGGCGGCGAGCCGATCGGCTCGGTGATCTCGGCCTATGAGTTCGACGCCAGCCCGCAGGATGTGGCGCTGCTGCGCAATATCTCCCGCGTCTCTGCGGCCGCCCATATGCCGTTTATCGGCGCCGTCGGCCCGGCCTTCTTCCTGAAAGAGACCATGGAAGAGGTGGCTGCCATTAAGGATATCGGCAACTACTTCGATCGCGCGGAATATATTCGCTGGAAGGCGTTTCGCGAAACTGACGATGCCCGCTACATCGGCCTGGTGATGCCGCGCGTGCTGGGTCGTCTGCCGTACGGCCCGGACACCGTGCCGGTGCGCAGCTTCAACTATGTCGAGCAGGTGAAGGGCCCGGACCACGAAAAATATCTCTGGACCAGCGCGGCGTTCTCCTTCGCATCCAATATGGTGAAGAGCTTTGTTAACAACGGCTGGTGCGTGCAAATTCGCGGTCCGCAGGCGGGCGGCGCGGTGAAAGATTTGCCTATCCATCTGTACGATCTGGGCACCGGCAACCAGGTGAAGATCCCTTCCGAGGTGATGATCCCGGAAACGCGGGAGTTTGAGTTCGCCAGCCTGGGCTTTATCCCGCTGTCGTACTACAAAAATCGCGATTACGCCTGCTTCTTCTCGGCCAACTCCGCGCAGAAACCGGTGCTGTACGATACCGCCGACGCCACCGCCAACAGCCGTATCAACGCGCGTCTGCCTTACATCTTCCTGCTGTCGCGCATCGCGCACTACCTGAAGATGATCCAGCGCGAAAATATCGGCACCACCAAGGACCGGCGTCTGCTGGAGCTGGAGCTGAACACCTGGGTGCGGAGCCTGGTGACCGAAATGACCGACCCCGGCGACGAGCTGCAGGCCTCCCATCCGCTGCGCGATGCCAGCGTGGTGGTGGAAGATATCGAGGATAACCCGGGCTTCTTCCGCGTGAAGCTGTACGCGGTGCCGCACTTCCAGGTCGAGGGGATGGACGTCAATCTGTCGCTGGTTAGCCAGATGCCAAAGGCGAAGGCGTAGGTTCGGACGATGATGAAAACGGAACGTCCGTTGTGGGGCCGGGGCATTATGGTGTCGCCTCAGCATTTTCAACAGCAGGCTGCGTATGCAGCCTGGACTGCGGAAGTGATTGCCCGGATGGGTCTTAACCACCCCTGGGGAGTGGTTGAGGCGACCTTCGAACCAGAGATGCTCAAACTGGGCCGCCTGCAGGCTCACAGGCTGCAGGTCCGGTTCCAGGATGGCACGATGATTGATACGGACAATGCCGATGCGCTGCCGTCCGCGCTGTCGCTGGACGGCGCGTCCGGCGAGGCGGTGATCGTGCTGGCGCTGCCCCTGATGCAGGCGAATGGCGGCAACTGTCTGAAGCCGGAGGAGGTGGCCGAAAGGCCGGCGCGCTTCCGGCAGCGCTGGCGCGATGTCCGTAACCAGTTTGGGGATGATACCCGGCAGATTGCCGTCATACAGCCGGAGCTGACCCTCCGCTTCGCCCACCAGGACAACAGCGATTACCTGACCTGTCCGCTTGTTCGCCTGCAGCGGGACTCGCAGGGGGCCTGGCTTATCGACGAGACGTTTCTCCCGCCGCTGCTGCAGATCCAGGGCAGCCGCTGGCTGGCGACGCAGCTTGAACAGCTGCTCGTCCAGCTCCGGGCTCGTCTGACGCGCCTGATGGCCATGCGTCGTGAAAGCAATGAACGGATGGCTGATTTTGCCGTGGCTGATGTCTCTCTGTTCTGGTTGCTGAATGCGCTGAACAGCGCCGAGCCGGTGCTGGGGTACTTTCTGCGTTACCGGCAAAGCCCGCCGGAACGCCTCTACCCGGAGCTGGCGCGCCTGGCTGGTAGCCTGCTGACCTTTTCGCTCACCCATCAGGTGAATGCCGTCCCGATCTATCAGCATGACCAGCTGAACGCGGTTTTTCCGCCGCTGTTTGATTTACTGAGCGACCTGCTGGAGGCGAGCCTGCCATCGCGGGTGGTGGCGATTGCGCTGGAGCATGATGTCCGGCTGCACTTCTGGCAGGCGCGTCTGCACGATGCCCGGCTGCGGGAAGGGGCTGATTACTACCTGTCGGTTCGTTCGTCGGTACCGGTCGCCCAACTGCAGGAGCAGTTTCCGCGCCAGTGCAAAGTGGGCAGTCCGGATCATGTCAAAGCCATCGTCAACTCCTCGCGGACAGGGGTGCCCCTCACGCCATTGCGTCATGTGCCGGCGGCGATCCCGCTGCGTCTGGAAAATCAGTATTTCAGCCTCGATGTGTCCCACCCTCTGGCAACGGAAATGCTGCAGAGCGGCACCTGTATGTTTTACGTCCCGGGGATGCTCGGTGAGCCTGAACTTGAACTTTTTGCGGTACTACGAACGTGAATGAGCCTAAACGCGGCAACGCCGCGTCCATTGATATTGATGCGCTGCTGCAGAACACCTGGCTGCAGGTTATCAGCCTGCGCCACGGCCCGCAGTTCCGCGATGAGGAAGGGTACACGCTATGGCAGCGCTGTATTGCTGATGTCGAGCGCGTGCAACATGAGCTGAAGGCGAGCGGGCTTGATGACGCCAGCTGTCAGCATATTCTCACCGCCCAGTGCGCGCTGCTCGATGAAGCAGTGAAAGGTCGCGGCGTGGAGGATGAGGCCTGCCTGCAGTGGTATGACATTCCGCTGCAGGGGCACTTCCTCGGCACCATGGACGCCGGCGACACCCTGTGCGAGCGGATGCGTGATGTGTTGCGTGAACCGGCGCCCAACCTGGCCGTGGTCACCTGTTTTCAGCGGGTGATGCTGCTGGGTTTTATTGGCAGCTTTCGCTCCCTCCACGACCCCGAGCGCCTGAAGCTGGTCAACGCGCTCGGTGAGCGTGTTCCTCCTTTTCAGTGCCCGGCTACCGCTCCCGTACTGGTAGAGAGTCGCGCCGGTCTGGGGATAAGCGGCTGGCTGGCCCCATGGCCGGTACGTATTGGCCTGAGCGTGGTGGTGGTACTCGCCCTGTGGTGGGGACTCAACCACTGGCTCGATCACCTGCTGCTGACCTTGTTACCGGGGGAGGTGAAATGAGCCCCGCGCAGCAGCGTGGGCTGGCGCTGTGGGCCAGTCTGCTGAGTGCGCTGGTGTGCCTGCTATTTTTGCCGGTTCCCCGCTGGGGGGCGTGGCTCATTCTGCTGGTCACGCTGGCCCTGATCATCGGGATCTGGCGCATCGCCAGTCGTCGTACCGGACGTAACGTCGCATCAACCCTGGCCCCTCTCCCGGAGGGCGCTTATCGCCAGCCGGTGGTCCTCGTTTGCGGCGACCTGCCGTGTGTCTGGCCGCCAGCGTCACCGGTGCGAGTCGTCAAACAGGGCTGCTGGATCCGCGTGGAAAAGACGGAGGAGCTGCAGCAGGTCGCGCGCCAGGTATTGAGCCAGAGGCCGGAATGGGGGCCTCAGCTGTCGGTGCTGCTCTGCGTCTGCCCGCAGCGGCATGCGCAAAGCGATGCGCTGACCAGCGCTCTGCTGGCCCTGCGCTGGCAACTCAGCCAGCTGCGTCAGCAGACGGGGTATGCCGTACCGCTGGCGCTGCAGGGGCAGGTGGGCAGCGCGATGAGTCGCGACCTGTTGTGGCAGGCGGCGATACCGGGTGAAGCGGTGAAAGTCTGGCAGCCCTCCTGCGCCCCCTGTTCCGTACCGGCCTGGGTAAGCGCCGGTGGGGCGGCCGCGCTGGAGCAGCAGGTGCTGATGAACAGCCTGATGGGCTGGTTTGAACAGCACGTCCATGCCGTGTTGACGGAAGAGAATACCGACCTGCCACCTCTGCCCCCTGCGGCCGTGCTGTGGGGGCTCGGGCCCTCGCTGCCTGGAAGTCTGGCATCGTCGGCCTGGACGACGTGGTTATCCCGACATAGCGGCCTGTCGCGGGTAGCTGGCTGGCAGCCTGGCGAGAGCGACACCGGGGACGCTTCAGCTTTGCCGGAATTCATCCTGCCGCAGTTACCGGCGGGACGGGGACTCACGCCACGAGGCTGGGCCTGGCGCGCGGCGCTCGCGATTTTCACCCTCGCGGCTGTCGCCGCGCTGCTCAGCAGTGGCTGGAACAATCGACAACTGCTGCAGCGCGTGGGCGTCGATATTGCCCGTTATGAGCGGATTGCGATGGATGATTATCGACCAAAAGCCAGCGCTGTCAGGGTGCTGCGTGAAGATGCCGCGCTGCTCGATAGCTGGGCGCGTAACGGCGTCCCGCTGCGCCTGAGTCTGGGCTTGTATCACGGGGAGCAGATTCGCCTGCCGTTGCTGGAGGCGATTCGCGGTTACGTGCCGCCTCCGCCTCCGCCCAGGCCGGTGCAGCGCGTCGCGCCGGATGTCATCCGCCTTGACAGCATGTCGCTATTCGATACCGGGAAATGGGTACTGAAGCCTGGTTCGACAAAGCGGCTGGTCAGCTCGCTGATGGACATTAAGGCCAGGCCCGGGTGGCTGATCGTGGTGGCGGGCCACACCGACAGCGTGGGTGAGGAAAAAGCCAACCAGCTATTGTCGCTGAAACGTGCGGAATCGGTCCGCGACTGGATGCGCGATACCGGCGACGTGCCGGACAGCTGCTTTGCCGTTCAGGGCTATGGCGAAAGCCGACCAATTGCAACAAACGATACGCCGGAAGGCCGTGCGCTGAACCGTCGTGTCGAAATCAGTCTGGTGCCGCAGGTAGACGCCTGCCGGTTACCGGACCAACCCTCTGCGTCATCCCAGGATGATGGCGCTTCACTACACAATGGAGAGTAATTCCATGGCAATTCCTGTTTATCTTTGGCTGAAAGACGACGGCGGCGCGGACATTAAAGGGTCTGTCGACGTTCAGGATCGTGAAGGCAGTATCGAAGTGGTGGCTCAGGAGCATAACCTGTACATCCCGACCGATAACAACACCGGCAAACTGACCGGCACGCGTATTCATACGCCGTTCCTGTTCACCAAGGAGATCGACTCCTCCAGCCCCTACCTGTACAAGGCAGTGACCACCGGCCAGACCCTGAAATCCGCTGAGTTCAAGTGGTACCGAATCAACGATGCCGGCCAGGAAGTGGAGTATTTCAATACCAAACTTGAGAACGTCAAGGTGGTGAAAGTGAATCCCCTGATGCACGACATCAAAAACCCCGCCTACGAGAAGCACAACCATCTGGAACAGATTGAGCTGCGCTACGAGAAGATCACCTGGACCTATAAAGACGGCAACATCATTCACTCCGATAGCTGGAACGAACGCGCCACCGCGTAATTGCCCGTCATATTTCGCGCCGCTGGCGCGCAGGCGACGTTCGCTCATCCCGGCCGCATCGTTATCTCTGCGGCCGGGGATTATTGCGGGCGATCGCCTGATGCGGGCAGCGTTTCTCTGCCCGCCGTTTTTTGCTGAACGCCTGAGATACGGGTTCTCAGCAAAGAAAAACACAATCTGTCTGCCTGACCTTGTGCGCTTGGGGTTCCTGTTCGGGAACAGCGACGGGCGGTAGCGTGTCCGGAAACAATAAGAGAGGATCTCATGGAAAATCCAGCCAGCCTGTTACGCCGTCTTAATCCCTGCTGTACCCGCGCAATGGAGGGGGCGGCCTCCCTGTGCCAGACCCGGGCGCATGCCGAGATCCTGCCCGAGCACTGGCTGCTTAAGCTGCTGGAACAGGGGGAAGGCGATCTGACGGTGCTGGCGCGGCGCTATGAATGGGATATGGATGCGCTGTGGCAGGATCTGCTGAACTGGCTGGATAAACAGCCGCGCTCGGTACGTCATCGTCCCCAGCTCTCTGACCATACCCTGAGGCTGATGCAGGAGGCCTGGCTGATTGCCTCGCTCAGCGGCGAAGCGCAGATCCGCAGTGTTCACCTGCTGATGGCGCTGGTTGAAAAACAGAATCTGATCCAGTGCGATGGCCTGTGGCCGCTGTTAACGCTGGGCCAGCGTCAGCTGGAACGCCTGCGCCCCTTGCTGGATGCCCAGTCCGACGAACGTCCGCCAGCGCAGCAGGAAGCGGCGCTGGCGCAGCCCCATGGCGGGGACGTGGAATTTGTGGGGCGTCCTGCGGGCAACGAACTGAATGCGGATGGGCTCAATCCGGCGCTGCAGAACGCGCTGGACAAATTCACTCTCGACGTCACCGCCAAAGCCAGAGACGGCCAGATTGACCCGGTGTTCGGACGCGACACGGAAATCCGCCAGATGGTGGATATTCTCTCCCGTCGGCGAAAAAACAACCCAATCCTCGTCGGTGAGCCGGGCGTGGGCAAGACCGCTCTGGTGGAAGGCCTGGCGCTGTGCATTGCCGAAGGCAACGTCCCCGACGCGCTGAAGCCAGTGTCGGTGCGCACCCTTGACCTCGGTCTGCTGCAGGCCGGCGCCGGGGTCAAAGGCGAGTTCGAGCAGCGGCTGAAAAATATCATTGAGGCGGTACAGCAGTCGCCTTCGCCGGTGCTGCTGTTTATCGACGAGGCGCACACGATCATCGGTGCGGGTAATCAGGCGGGCGGCGCGGATGCCGCCAACCTGCTGAAGCCGGCGCTGGCCCGGGGCGAACTGCGGACTATCGCCGCCACCACCTGGAGTGAATACAAGCAGTACTTCGAGCGCGACGCCGCGCTGGAGCGCCGCTTTCAGATGGTCAAGGTGGATGAGCCGGACGACGACACCGCCTGCCTGATGCTGCGCGGCCTGAAGTCCCGCTATGCCGACCACCACGGCGTGCATATCACGGATGATGCGGTGCGCGCCGCCGTGACGCTGTCACGACGCTATCTCACCGGTCGCCAGCTGCCGGACAAGGCAGTGGATTTACTCGACACCGCTTCCGCCCGCCTGCGTATGAGTTTGGATACCGTGCCTGAGCCGCTGACCCGCATGAAGGCGCAGCTCACCGCGCTGGCAATGGAGAAGCAGGCGCTGCTGGAAGATATTGCGCTGGGCAACAGCGCCCGCGGCGATCGGCTGGCGGCCATTGAGCAGGAGGAGATCCGCCTTATTCTGGCGCTGGATACCCTTGAAACTCAGTATGGTCAGGAGCTGCAGCTGACGGAAGCGCTGCTCGCCTGTCGCCGCGATATCTCCCGCCAGGCGGAAATAAGCGATCTACAAACCGCGCTTATCGCCGTCCAGCAGGGCAATCCGCTGCTCGGGCTGGACGTCGACGTCCGCACCGTGGCGACGGTGATTGCCGACTGGACCGGCGTGCCGCTCTCCTCGCTAATGAAAGATGAGCAGACGGAGCTGCTGAGTCTGGAAGAGAGTCTCGGCAAACGGGTGGTTGGCCAGGAGGCGGCCCTGAGCGCTATTGCCCGGCGCCTGCGCGCCGCGAAAACCGGCCTGACGCCGGAGAACGGTCCGCAGGGGGTGTTCCTGCTGGTCGGGCCGAGCGGCACCGGCAAAACGGAAACGGCGCTCGCCCTGGCCGATGCGCTGTTCGGCGGCGAGAAAGCGCTGATCACCATCAATCTCTCCGAGTACCAGGAGCCGCACACCGTCAGCCAGCTGAAGGGTTCTCCGCCCGGCTACGTCGGCTACGGCCAGGGCGGGATCCTGACCGAGGCGGTGCGCAAACGCCCCTACAGCGTGGTGCTGCTCGATGAGGTGGAAAAGGCCCATCGCGATGTGATGAACCTGTTCTACCAGGTCTTCGACCGGGGGGTAATGCGCGACGGCGAGGGGCGTGAAATCGACTTTCGCAACACCGTGATCCTGATGACCGCCAACCTCGGTAGCGACCTCCTGATGCAGCTGCTGGATGAACAGCCGGAGGCCAGCGAATCAGACCTGCACGAGCTGCTGCGCCCGGTGCTGCGCGGCCACTTCCAGCCGGCGCTGCTGGCCCGCTTCCAGACGGTGATTTACCGTCCGCTGCCGGCGGGAGCGCTGCGCGCCATTGTCGGCATGAAGCTCGGGCAGGTAAGTCAGCGTCTGGCTTGCCATTACGGAATCACCACCACCCTCAGCGAGAGCCTGTTCGACGCGCTGACCGAGGCCTGCCTGCTGCCGGATACCGGCGCCCGTAACGTCGACAGTCTGCTCAATCAGCAGATCCTGCCGGCACTGAGTCAGCAGCTATTGAGCCATATGGCGGCGGGGCAGAAACCGCGCCAGGTGACGCTGGGGTATCACGAAGAGGAAGGCGTCGTGATGGCGTTTGACGAGGGGACAATATCCGATGAGTAGCGTGAAATCGTTGTTGTTCAGCCATAACCACCACCTGCTTTCGGTGAAGGGATGTGAAGCCGGGCTTGATGTGCTGGCCTTCGAGGGCGATGAAGCCCTGAGCCAGCCGTTCCGCTACCGTATTGAATTCACCAGCGCAGACCATGCCATCAGCAAAGAGATGATGCTGATGAAGGCAGCCTCCCTGACGCTGCAGGCGCCGGTGGCTCAGGGCTTCGGCATCAATGTTCAGCAACCCGTGCGGGTGATCCAGGGCGTGGTGACGGGGTTTGAACGGCTCAGTACCTCCAGGGATGAAACGCACTACGCGCTGACGCTTCAGCCGCGCCTGGCGCTGCTTAACCGCTCGCACCAGAACGCCATTTACCAGGACCAGTCCGTTCCGCAGATTGTGGAAAAAATCCTCCGCGAGCGCCACGGCCTGCGCGGTCAGGATTTTCTGTTCTCGCTGACAAAAACGTATCCGCGACGCGAGCAGGTGATGCAGTACGGCGAGGATGACCTGCGCTTTATCACCCGGCTGCTGGGTGAGGTGGGGATCTGGTTTCGCTTTACCGCCGACACGCGGCTGCACATCGACGTCGCTGAGTTCTGCGACAGTCAGCAGGGCTATGAGAAGGGGCTGACGTTGCCTTCGGTCCCGCCGTCAGGGCAGCAGTCGGCCGGGGTGGACGCGGTGTGGGAGATGGCATGCCGCCACCGCGTCGTGGAGCAGCAGGTCAGTACCCGCGACTACAACTACCGCGAGGCGACGGCGGACATGAACGCGCAGGTGGATGTCACTCGCGGGGAGACCACCACCTTTGGTGAGGCTTACCACTGGGGAGATAACTACCTGACCGCGGGGAATGTCCATGACCGCCATCCGGCGCCGGAGTCCGGGGCGTTTTACGCCCGGCTTCGCCATGAGCGTTATCTGAACGGCCAGACCCGGATGCAGGCCACCACCAGCTGCCCGACGCTCTGCCCGGGACAGGTGCTGAAGGTCACCGGCGGAGAGGAGGTGGCCGGGGAGTTTGCTGATGGCGTGCTCGTCACGGCGATGCACAGCCACGCCCGGCGCGATGCCGACTTTGCGGTGGAGTTTGCCGGCATACCGGACAGCCCGGACGTCGGCTACCGGCCTGAGCCCGGCGCGCGTCCGGTGATGGCCGGGACGCTGCCGGCCCGCGTGACCAGCACCCGGGAAAACGACACCTACGGGCATATCGATAAACACGGACGCTACCGGGTGAATATGCTGTTTGACCGGGCGCGCTGGGAAACCGGGTTCGAGAGCCTGTGGGTCCGCCAGTCGCGGCCGTATGCCGGAGACACTTACGGCCTGCACCTGCCGCTGCTGGCGGGGACGGAGGTGGCGATTGGCTTTGAGGATGGTAACCCCGACCGGCCGTATATCGCGGGCGTGCTGCACGACTCGGCGCACGGCGACCACGTCACCATTCGCAATGACAAACGTAACGTCCTGCGCACCCCGGCCAACAACAAAATCCGCCTCGACGATGAGCGCGGGAAAGAACATATCAAGGTCAGCACGGAGTACGGCGGTAAAAGCCAGCTCAATCTCGGGCATCTGGTGGATGCTGAAAAGCAGCCGCGCGGCGAAGGCTTTGAGCTGAGAACCGACAGTTGGGGAGCTATCCGGGCACAGAAGGGTATTTTTATCAGCGCGGACGGACAGGCGCAGGCTCAGGGGCAGGTGCTGGCGATGGAGCCGGCGGTCAGTTTGCTGAAAGGTGCGGTGAATCAGGTCACGGAATGGGGAAGTATTACGCAAACCCATCACAATGTTGTCCCAGACACCGGCCCATTAAGCGCACTGACCGCAGGCGCCAGCGATCTTAAACAGCCGACATTGCTGATGTCGGCCCCGCAGGGGATTGCCGCAGTCACGCCGGAAACGACCCTACTACACAGCGGTAACGGGCTGTATCTGCAGAGCCTGGGAGAGGTCAACATCACCACGGCACAGCGCTGTTCACTGAATGCCAGCCAGGCTATTTCACTGCTGGCGCAACAGGAAGGAATGCGGCTGGTCTCCGCCAAAGGCCCGTTGGAAGTAGAGTCGCACGGCGATATTCTGTCGCTGACCGCGCTAAAAGATATCACCGTCCAGTCAACCCAGGGGCATCTGCAGTTGACGGCTAAAAATGGCATCACCCTGGGTTGCGGCGGCGCATATATCCGTCTTACCCAGCAGGGAGAGGTACAGATCCACGGACCGGGGGTGATTAGCCTTAAGGGGCAGCATGATTTGCAGGGGCCGGTCAGCGAGGCGTTTCCCTTGCCTGAGCTACCGGCATCGGTGTGTAAAGAGTGCCTTAAAAAAGCCCAGGCGCTGGCGCAGGGCTTCGTGCCGCGGGAGGCATAGATGACCAGACAATGGATTGAAGAGGTCGCCGGAACCTGTCGGGCTTTCGGAACGGATTATCTGCATGTCATTATCGATCAGGCGGGGGTGAATTTTTCCGTTATTCCGGCGCTGAATTCGCTGTCAGTTGAGTGGCAGTCGCTTTTTCATGGACTTCCGGAAGTATTTATTGTCGATGATGCTCCGCTGGTGGCGCGCTTTACGCTTGATGATCATGAGCAAATGCGCTGGTTACAGGATATCAGCCAGCAACTTGCCATCCAGGCGCCGCTGCTCCTGTTCTGCACATACTGGCCCTTTTCGGCGCTAGCGAACTGGCTCACGCAGTGTATGGATATTCTGCAGGAAGGGCGCAGCGGAATTTTACGCTTTTACGATACCCGGGTATTTCCGCTGTTGTTTACGCACATTCTCAGTGACGAGCAGCAAGAGCCATTGATGCGTCCGGCCCTGTTTTGGGCGTGGCAGGATCTTGACGGCCAGGCGAAAGGCATCAAAGGCAGTGGTCTCCCGCCGGAACGCGATGAAAATGCGCCCAAAATTGAACTCAGCGATCGCCAGCTTGAGCATCTGATGTGTATCAGCGATGTCATCGTCATGTTGTCGCACTGTGCTCCGCCTGCGGGCATGTTTGACTCAAGACAGTCACTGTTTTCGGCCTGTTACCAGGGCATGGTGGAGGCGACACGCCAAGGCCTTCTTCTGGATGACGCTCGTGAAGACTGGGTAATGAAGAAGTGGCTTTCCGACGTAAAAACCAGTGAGAGACCTTCAGAATGAAAAGCCTGGTCTGGCTGAGTACACCCCTCTCTTCATTACCCTCAACCCGACAGGGAGAGTCCGATGAAATCTGCATTAATCAGCCCGCTGCTGGCGGGTCTGCTGCTGTTAACCGGCTGCGCACAGCCTGCCGCACAGGCCGGAGGCGGCGGTGGCGGAACCATTGACGCCATCAACCACACAAAATGGGCGATCAACCACTTCAGTATCAACGGCCAGTCGGGGATCGACATTATAGGTCCGTTTCAGGGCGGCGGTGGCGGCTGCTGCTTCAGCGTGCCCGCCCGCTGGACGCCGGGTATGACGGTGCGCGTTGACTGGGAAAGTGGTGAGGCATCGACTGAAGGTTTTCCTGGATTTGCTGATTACGAAAAATATAAAGCCTGGGAGAAAAAAATGAGCTCTCAGAATCGGCAGCACAGCAAAACTGTCCCGCTGCCCGACTATAACGGCCAGGATGTGTGCGGCATTACGGTGCACTTTTTACCCTGCGATGACGTGAAGGTGACCACCAGCTGCTGGTCACCGAGAAATGTGAACTATCCGATAAAAGAGCCCGTCAGGATGAAGGAGCCCGCCGTATGTCCGAAATAACCGAAACCCATACCGCCTGGGTCCCGCCGCCGTTTCCGCCGCAGGGACGTCTGCCGGGCCGGGCGCTGCAGGTTGGGCAGAACTGCCATCAGCAGAACAGCGACGAGCGGCGCTATCACCAGGAACTGTGCCTGGCTGCCGGACGTCGCGTGGAGCCGCCGTGCTGCAAGACGCTGCACATCAGCCTGTTTTTCGACGGTACCGGCAATAACTTAAATCATGACTTTTTTATCGCGAACCCGAAACATCCGACCAATATCGCCCGGCTGTTTCGGGCGACTATTGGAACGGGAACGGCTGGCGGGGTGCCGTCTGACGATCAGAGCAAGCTGTTTGATGATGACGCCGAGGGGGACGGGAAATATTTTAAATTCTATATGCCCGGCGTGGGCACCCCCTTCCCGGAAGTGAATGACCCGGACTATTCCACCATGGGTCTGGTGGGGGCAGTTAAGGGGGAGGATCGGATTAACTGGGCGCTGCTGCGCATAATCGATGTGCTGATGTTTAGTGCCACCGAAAAATGGCTGACCACCACAGAGAGTCGTCGTTCACTGAAAGAAATGAGCACCAGCTGGAACCGGCTGTGGTTTGGCGGCAGCCATAACCGCTATGAAGAGTTCACTCGCTTGCTGAATGGTCTTGCCCCGAAACTGATGCCGATGCTGATTCAGCCTGAGCCGGGCAAGCCGAAACTGACAGGCATCAAGCTGTATGTCTATGGTTTTTCCCGCGGCGCGGCAGCGGCGCGCACCTTTGTGCGCTGGCTGAGCGAACTGCTGCCCCCGCCGGCGGCGGAGGGTGAAAAACCGCCGCAGTGCCTGCAGACAGGCGGGATGCAGCTGCCCGTCAGCGTGGAGTTTCTCGGGCTGCTGGATACGGTGGCCTCCGACGGGGTGGCGCATGTGGTGCCGGTTGCCGACGGGCATATGTCCTGGGCAGACGGCACGATGGAGCTGCCGGATGATGAAACCTATGGCGGGCTGATAAAAAAATGTGTTCACCTGGTCTCCGGGCATGAGCAGCGTCTCTGCTTTCCGCTGGACTCGGTGCGGCGGGCAAACGGCAAATATCCGCCCTGTGCCAGAGAGGTGGTTTACCCGGGGATGCACTCGGATATTGGTGGAGGATATCCGCCGGGGGATCAGGGGAAAGCGAATGGTGAGGATGACAGCTTATTGCTATCTCAGGTAGTTTTGCATGACTTGTATGCTTCAGCATTTTCTGCTGGCGCACCGCTAAAAGTACCTTTACAAGCATTGCCTGAGGATAAGAAATCGGATAGCTGGCGTTTGATGCCTTTAGATTCTATAAAGGAATTTTTAATCCATGGTGACTTATTCAACCGCTTCAATGCCTGGCGTGAACTCACCCTGGGCCAAACCACGCCGAAAACGTTCGATCCCGAAGCAGCCTCTCACTACGAACCACCTGCCGCCGGCGGCAGTCTGGAAACCGTCATTGCTGAGCAGATGGCCTGGATCACCGCCTGGCGCATCGACCGCTATGCCAGAGGCTCGATGCTGAAAACGCCCTTCTATCAGCGCGCCACGAATACCGAAGCGCTGCCTGCCGCGCGTAAGGCGGCAGAAGAGGTTCGTGATGAAAAACAGGCGGAGGTGCTCAGGGCTCGCCAGAACCAGATAGCAAACCAGCCTCCTGACAGGATGGATGAGCTGGTTCTGCAGCCGGGCGTGAAGGATTTTGACCCAAAGATGGATCAAACCCAGCTGTTCGACGCGGCGAAGGAGTTCGGAAAGGATTACCACGACGGTTACCGTATCCCGGATAACCTGGCGCAGCTGGTGCTGGATACCGTGCTGCAGCCGGTGATTTTCGTTCTCAATACCGATGATGAAGCGCAGGAATACCGGCGCATGAAGCGTGACGGAGAAGCCCGGGTGGCCGTCCTCTTTCCCGATGCCGGGGAGGCCAGCAACGCGGAGCAGCCTGCCGGACTGGTGAGGGCGCTGTTTGATGATCAGGTGCATGACTCACGCGCCTGGTTTATGTATGCCGCGCTCGGCACGCGCGAGATGTGGACCGGTTACTTCCGCTACCGGATGATTTACTTCAGCGAGCGCTGCAGTAAACCGCTCTCGCCGCTGGTGCTCGCCGGAGACCTGGTGGGTTTTGCGACCGTGACCGCGGGCGTCGTGCTCAGTTTCCGGCAAAAGCGCCTGACCGGCAAGCTGGCCGGGCTGGCTGCGACAGGCGCCGTGCGCTCGCTGGAGGTGGCGGTGCTGGACAAGATAACCGGGGAAGCGCTGCCGGAGCTGCCCGGAGGGGCGCAGTTGCGGGCATTTACCCACGAGCCGGGAACCGTTGCCGCACAGCAAAAGGCGCGGAAAGCGGACGAGCAGCTGGCGCGGGGGCAAGCCGCGCTGCCGGCCAGCTGGCTGGAGGACGTTCTGACGACAACGGTCTGAACGCGGATAAGGAGGATCCGATGAATAAAGTCATTCGCAAAGGCGATACCCTGCGGGAGTATGGGGGCAGGGTGCTGATGGGGCATTATCAGTGTTTTGGTCTGGGATTCGCCTGCAAGGGCGACCCGGTCAAGTGTAACAAACACGGTATGACGACCATTGCTGAAGGCAGCGCACGAACCACGATTGATGGCCAGCCGGTTGCGCTGCACGGTCATCGCTGCGCCTGCGGCTGCACGCTGGTCAGCTCTAACCCAGACTGCGGGGTTGATCAGTGAGGCCGGTACCGGAGTATCCCCCGTACGGAGACGCGCGACCGCCTGGTACGGCCAGGTGGCTATCGGCTTCGGCCCTGCTGGTCCTGCTTAGCGGCGGGGTCAGCGCTTTACTTCCCTCGTCAGAAGGAAAAAGCGCCCTGGCCGCCACCGGGATCCTGTTGGCTCTGGTGCTGGCAGGTACCGGCTGGTTGATCCGGCTGCTGTACTACCGCATGAGCGTGCATAACGCCAGGTTCTATGACCAACTGGTGGCATACGAACAACAGCAATGGTGGGCGGAGCATCGGCAGCCGATCGGGTTACAGGAAGGTCTGTTACTGGGGCCCATGGGCAAAACGACCACTGACTGGCTGCGGGTGCTAAGCCGTCACCAGCGTCCGCCAGAGGAAGAGAACGAGGGCGGCGGCAGGGCGCTGCGAGCGCCATACCTTTCAGTTTCTGAGGCTATCGCCCGCGAAAAACGGCTGGCGGAACTACTGGTGATGGAATGGCAACGACAGCGCAGTGAAAGAACGCTTACGCCGCCGCTGCGTTGCTACTGGCAGGGAACGGAGCTCGCCTGGCAGGCGTTTCGTGCACAGATGGCCCTCACTGTTGCGCAGATGACACTACCCTCACGCCCGTATGCCTGGCGTGGGGAGGCCAGCCTCGCGGAGATAGCACACGCTCTGGCGGAAGCTGACCCCCATGACACTGTGCTTATCGCCGGATGTCAGGTGGTTGTCGCCCGGACGGGGGCGGTGCAACCCGCCGGAGAGTCTGCGGTACTGTGGCTCGCCGGAGGGGACGGTCCGGTGCACCTGACCAGGGGGGAAACCTATTGCGCAGAAAAAGGGGAGGCCCTGACTGCTGTAGCCGCTCGTGTGCTGGAGCAGAACGAACTGAGCGGCCCCCCGGAAGCCTGTGCGCTGTTTTTTCAGCCGGGACTGGAAGCGCTGGCGCACAGCGGTTGGGATATTAACCTGTATCGCCAGGATGCCTGTTGGGGAGACATCGGCGAGATGGAAGGCTTGACCGTTCTGTCGCTGGCGGCGATCTACGCCGCGCACTACCAACAACCGTGTGGCTGGCTAGCCCGCGATCCCTTGAATACCCTCGCAATTGGAATTGTAAAACCTGATGGACAACGTCAATAAACCTGCCGCTATCTCTGTGGCGGCTACGGTTATCGTCTGTATTGCTGCGGTCACGCTTCTGGTGCTCCTGGGCGGGCTGGCATGGTGGCTGTGGGCGATGGATCGTGCCACGCAGTGGGAAACGCTGCGCCCGCTTATCGCCACGGGCTTTATTATCTGGGGGATGGCACTCAGCCTGCTGGTACTGGGGTTTATGGCCTTTCGACTGCTGATAAAAGATAAGGTTAAGCCTTCAGCAGCGCCTGTGCGGCAACCCACCAGGCCCGCCGGGCGCGAAGCCCTTTATGCCCCGCTGAAAAAGCACCTTCACGCACGTTACCGCCTGCGCTGGCGCCGCAAAGTCCGCCTGCTGCTGGTTACCGGGGACGATGCAGCAATCGAACAACTGGCGCCTGGTCTGCGTCAGCAGCAGTGGCTTGAAGGTAACCGCACTGTGCTGATTTACGGCGGTAACCTGATCACAGAGCCCGACCAAGAAAAATACGCCGCGCTGCGCAAGCTGCGCCGTGGCCGTCCTCTGGACGGGATTGTGCGGGTGATGCCGTCGTCTCTGACCCTGACGCCGCAGATAAGCGAGAGCGACCTGCACGGGCTGGAAAAAATCAGCGAACTGCTGGGCTATGCCGCCCCGGTCTGGTTGTGGAAACTATGCGATAGTGAGTGGCCGCAGGCTGACCGCGCGGTGCAGGCGGTAGGGGTTAGCTTCCCGTTGCGCGCTACCGAGGACGATGTCGCCCGTCAGCTTGCGCAGATGCTGCCCACGCTGCGGGAGCGGGGGATGCGCCAGATCGCGGAGGAGACCCGCCACGACTTTCTGCTGCGTCTGGGACAGCGGCTTATCGACGGGGGGATCGCGCAATGGCGCTGGCAGCTGGCGCCGTGGCTGACCGCCTCGCGGCAGCGGCTTGCGCTGCGAGGCCTGATGTTTAGCCTGCCAGAGCCTCGTACCGTAGATCCGTATCAGGAGGCGGATACCTCGCCTGCGGGCCAGCCTCATCTCCTGACGCTGCCCGCCACCTGGCTGGGGATCGTCGATGACTGCCGCCGTTTACGCGGGCATCACGTGGGAATGGCATGGGAGCGGGGCCTGGCGTGCGGTCTGCTGGCCATCCTCGGCCTGTGGGCGGCGGGACTGCTGCTCTCCTTTGCCCTCAATTACAGTCAGATTGCTTCGGTAGCGGGAAAAGCCCGCGACCTGGTGGCCCACCCCTCCGTTTCTGACTATCAACTGACGGCCCTCCATGCCCTGCGCAATGAGGCCGGCCGTCTCGTGCACGATGGGCAGAAGGGGGCGCCCTGGTATCGGCGCTTTGGTCTGGACCATCATCAGCAACTATTAAACGCCGTCCTACCCTGGTACGGTGTGGCGAATCATCGCCTGATACGTGACCCGGCCAATGCCGCGTTGCAGCAGGCGCTCAGCGCGCTGGTCAACTCCGCCCCCAATAGCGACCAACGAGCCAGGCTGGCGAAACCGGGCTATGACCAGCTGAAAGCCTGGCTGATGATGGCTCGTCCGGATAAAGCCGATGGCGCATTTTTTGCGCAGACCATGAAAACGGTCCAGCCGACGCGAATGGGGATCTCGACCGGTCTGTGGCAAAGTCTGGCGCCGGATTTGTGGGCCTTTTATCTCTCCCTGCTGCCCGAGCGGCCAGAGTGGAAGATCATCCCGGATGCGCAACGGGTGAGTCAGAGCCGTCAGGTTCTGTTGCAGCAGCTAGGTCGCCGCAATGCCGAAAGCACCTTATATGAGAACATGCTCAAATCCGTGCGTCGTAATTTTGCCGATGTATCGCTGGAAGACATGACCAGTGGCACCGATGCGCGCCGGCTGTTTACCACCGATGAAGTGGTCCCGGGGATGTTTACCCGCCAGGCATGGGAAGGCGGCATTCAGCAGGCCATTGATAAGGCAGCCAGCTCGCGCCGGGAGGAAATCGACTGGGTGCTGAGCGATTCGCGCAAAACGATGTCGACAGACCTGTCGCCGGAGGCGCTGAAAGCGCGTCTGACCCGACGCTACTTCACCGATTTCGCCGGCAGCTGGCTGAATTTTCTCAACAGTCTGCGACTTAATCCGGCGACCAATATCGCCGATGTTACCGACCAGCTCACGCTGATTAGCGATGTCCGCCAGTCGCCGCTGATTGCCCTGATGAATACCCTTGCCTGGCAGAGGCAGGCGGGGCAACAAAGGGAGGGGCTGTCGGACAGCCTTATTAAATCGGCCAAAGATCTGGTGGGCGGGAAAGACAAGCCGGTCATCGACCAGTCGGCAGCCGGCCCGCAGGGGCCTCTGGATGACACGTTCGGCCCACTGCTCCAGCTGATGGGGAAAAACACGGGCAGCAACGTCATGTCGGCCGATAGCACCCTGAGCCTGCAAACCTATCTGACCCGTATCACCCGCGTGCGCCTGCGCCTGCAGCAGGTTGCGAATGCCTCCGATCCGCAGGAGATGATGCAGGTCCTGGCGCAGACCGTCTTCCAGGGGAAAAGCGTCGACCTGACCGACACGCAACAGTACGGTAGCCTGATTTCGGCAAGCCTTGGCGAAGAGTGGAGTGGCTTCGGTAATACTCTGTTTGTGCAGCCGCTGACTCAGGCCTGGGAAACCGTGCTTCTGCCGTCGGCGGCCAGTCTGAATGATAAATGGCGCCGCTCGGTGGTCGCCAACTGGCACACCGCCTTTGACGGACGCTTTCCGTTTGCCGCCAGCAAAAGCGACGCCTCCCTGCCGATGCTGGCTGAGTTTGTGCGCAAAGACAGCGGGCGAATCGAACGTTTTCTCACGACGGAGCTGAACGGTGTCCTGCATAAAGAAGGCAGTCAATGGGTGCCGGATAAGGTCAACAGTCACGGCCTGGTCTTTAATCCGGCCTTTCTGCGCGCGATCAACCAGCTAAGCCAGCTGTCCGACATTCTTTTCACCGACGGCAGCCAGGGGATCAGCTTTGAGTTACAGGCCAGGCCTGCCCCGGAGGTTGTCGAGACACAGCTGACGATAGACGGCCAAAAGCTGCGCTATTTCAATCAGATGGCCGACTGGCAGACTTTCCGCTGGCCGGGGGAGACGTATAAACCCGGCACTCTGCTTACCTGGACCACCGTCAATGCGGGCACGCGCCTGTTCGGTGACTACAGCGGTACCTGGGGTTTTATTCGCTGGCTGGAGCAGGGTAAACGCCATCCGCTGGATCGCAGCCAGTGGATGATGAGCTTCTCCGCTCCGGATGGCCGCACCCTGCAGTGGGTATTGCGCTCCCAGCTTGGGAGTGGCCCGCTGGCGCTTCTGGCGCTGCGCGGATTGACCCTGCCGGATCAGATTTTCACTGTCGATGCGGCTGAGAGCGCACAGGACCTGACGACGGGGGTAGGGAATAGTGACATGGATGAGATGGAATAATGAGCATTTTACAAAATTTGGTTGCCGCCAGTCAGTTGGATGAAAGCGTACTGCGCCAGCAGGCCCGGTCACGCCAGGCGCAGTGGCAGTCCTGGCTTGCGCCAGTCAGTGACGCCCAACCAACCGGGGACGATCCGGGCTATGACGATGATTTTCAGCGTATCCGCGAGGAGGTCAATAAGATCTCCGGCGTCGATACCGAACTGATTTGCCAGCTGGCAGAAAAACTGCTGACTCAGACCTGCAAGGATCTGCGCGTGATCACCTTTTACGTGTGGGCGCGTCTGCAGCGGGATGGTGAAACCGGTCTGGCGGAGGGCGTTACGCTGCTGGCGGCAATGCTTGAGCGGTTTGGGGCTATGCTCCATCCCCAGCGTGAACGTAGCTGTAAATCAGCGCTGGAATGGCTTGGCAGTCGCCGGATGTCGGACAGTCTGTCTCTTTATCCGGAAGTCGACATGACCACTATGCAGGTCATTATCGGGGCGTTATTGCTGGCGGAAGCCACTTTTTCCGGCTTGGCTGAAGCATCTCGCCCCGATCTTTCCGGGCTATATCAGATACTGGAGAACCGCCTGGTGCAAAGCGGCGGAGCCCACAGTCTGGTGCCGCAGACCAGCCGCGAAGAACACGATCTGCTACCCCAACATACGGACACCGCACCGGTAATGCATACCGTCACGTCAGGTCGTGATTTGCTCGATCAGGCTAAGGTGCTGGCGAAATATCTGCGTGAGTGTCCCGGCGGATGGCTGGCAGGTCATCATCTGATGAAGAGTGTGCGTTGGGATACGTTAACGGAGTTACCGCCGCTGGATGCCTCCGGCCGGACACGGCTATTGCCTCCCAAGCCTGAGAGTAAAGCCCATCTTAAGCGGTTGTATTTACAGAAAAGCTGGTCGGAACTGCTGGAGCATACGGACACGCTGTTGGCGCAAGGCGTCAACCATCTGTGGCTGGATGTGCAGTGGTACGCCTGGCAGGCGCTGCTGAAACTGGATGCTGACAGTGTACGGGCCGATATCCTGTGCCGGGATATGAAAGGGCTACTGGCTCGTCTGCCGGGGCTGGAAACCCTGGCGTTTAACGATGGTACGCCATTCGCCGATGAAGTGACGCTCAACTGGCTTAACGAGCGTGTTCTGGATGAGATGGCCGGATGGCAAGATGAGCCGGTAATGGCGGCGACCAGCGCTGATGAGGTGCTGTCGCTGGAGCCAGAAGTGCTCACCCGCGCGGACGATGAAGGTATTGAGTCGGCGCTGAACTGGTTACAGGCGCAGCCGGGCTATACCACCAGCCGCAATCGGTGGCTGATGCGCTTACTGATGGCGCGAGTCAGCGAGCAGTACGGAAAAAATGAAATGGCGCTGCATCTGCTGGCGGAACTCGACAGCCGCGCCCGGGAAATGACGCTCGAACAATGGAAGCCGGAGCTTATCTTTGAGGTCAAAGCCCGCCGACTCCGGCTGCTCAGAGGCAAGGCCGGGCGCAGTGAGGCAGAAAAAAATCGCTTGCTGCCAGAAATGGAGTCATTGCTTGCCGGGCTCATCGCTCTGGATCCTGCTCGCGCCGCGGTGCTGTGCGCATAATTCACGCATCATTCACATTGCACTCCCTGCACCTGCGGTTCTCTGCATATCTGAAAGCTATTACTCATTCTGGTGATTTATGGACGATTTAACCTTGCGTTATTACGACGCTGAAATGCGCTACCTGCTGGAAGCGGGTGAAGAGTTTGCCCGCGCTCATCCTGAGCAGGCGGCAATGCTCAATCTCGACAAAGCGGGCGCTCGCGACCCCTTTGTCGAGCGCCTGTTTGAAGGTTTTGCCTTCCTGATGGGCCGCATGCGCGAGAAACTCGATGACGATCTGCCTGAGCTGACCGAAGGCGTGGTCAGTCTGCTGTGGCCACATTATTTACGTACCATTCCCTCGATGTCGGTCGTCGAATTCACCCCCGACTGGCCGGAAATGAAAGAATCGATGACGATAGGCAAAGGTTTTGAAGTGCTTTCCCGGCCGATCGGTGAAAAGGGCACGCGCTGCCGGTACACCACCACCAAAGCGATCGCTCTGCAGCCGTTATCCCTGGAACGCGTCCAGCTGGCCACCGATACGGATGGCCGTTCGGTGATCACGCTGCGCTTTACCTGCAGCCAGCTGACGGACTGGCGCCGGGTCGATCTCAGTCATATCCCGCTGTACTGCAACGCCGATGCGCCGCTGGCCTGCGCCATGCACGAGGCCTTTACCCTCAATGTGGCCCGGATGTGGCTGCGCATGCCCGATGAGGTGGACAGAAGGCCGCTGGACGGGTATTTCAGCGCGCTGGGATTTGGCGAGGATGACGGCCTCTGGCCTGAAGATGGCCGCAGTTTTCGCGGTTACCAGCTGCTGCTGGAGTATTTTACCTTCCGCGAAAAGTTCATGTTCATCGATCTGCGCGGGCTGGAGACGGTGGCTTTTCCGGCCGGACTGGCGTGGTTTGAAATCGACGTCGTGCTGGCGGAACGCTGGGAACATGACTTCCGCTTCAGCGAAAAGCAGCTGCGCCTGCACTGCGTGCCAGTGATCAACCTGTTTCCGCTGGAGTCCGATCCGCTGACCATCAATTCCCTGCAGACCGAATACCCGCTGCGCCCGATGCGCGTGCAGGACGGCCACACCGAAATTTACACCGTCGATTCCGTGATCTCCTCACACCAGCAGGTTTACGCGCCGTTCTCAAGTTTTCGCCACAAAGGCGGCATGATGCGTCATGACGCGGCGGACTATTACTATCATACCCGGGTGCGCCGTGGCCCCTCCGGGCTGTACAACACCTGGCTTATCGTCGGCGGAGAAGCCTTTGATAATCATACCGTACCGGAAGATGAAAGCCTGTCGCTGACCCTCACCGGAACCAACGGCCAGCTGCCGCGTCGCGCGCTGCAGAGCACCGTGCTCGATACGGTGATGAAAACCACTTCCGCCAGTATTGCAGTGCGTAACCTCTGCGCGCCGACGCTGCCGTGCTATCCCCCCGCCCAGGACCGTTTTCACTGGCGGGTGCTGAGCCATCTGGGCAGCAGTTTTCTTTCCCTGATGGATAACGCGGAGGTCCTGCGCGGCACCCTGGCGCTGTATGAATGGACCGACAGCGAGATGAATCGTCGGCGTCTGGAAGCCATCCTCGACGTGAAGCACCGCGCAACAGAGCGCTTTGCACAGGGCCATCTGGTGCGCGGCGTACAGATTGAAGTCACCCTCGACAGTCACGGCTTTGCCGGACGAGGCGATATATGCCTGTTTGGCGAGATGCTTAGCCGCTTCTTCGCGCTCTACACCGACATCTACTTGTTCAACCGCCTGATTATCATTCTGCAACCAACCGGAGAACGACTGGAATGGGAAGAGAAGCACAGCCGCCGCATTCCCGGCTGACCCCGCGACTGGAGGCCGACCTGCCGCGGATCAATTTTTACCGCTTCTGCCAGCTTCTGGAAAAACGGCGTCCCGGCCAACCGCTGATGGGGGGAACCAGCCATCCGGCTGACGATCCGGTGCGTTTTTACCCGCATCCGGGAATGGGATTTCCCGCCAGCGAACTGAAAGCCGTGGAATACGATGAGGCCGATGACAGCAGGCCGCCGGTCATTCGCACCACCTTTATGGGGTTGTACGGTGTCGATTCGCCGCTCCCGACGGCATATCTCGATGATATCGCCCAGCACAGGGAAGAGCATGAAGCGCTGCAGGGCTTACTGGATATCTTCAGCCACCGGATCATGACGCAGTTTTACCGCATCTGGCGGAAATACTCCTGGCCCGCCACCTTTGAGCCCGGCGGCACCGATCGTCTCTCGCAGTCGCTACTGGGCCTGGCGGGGCTGGGCATCCCCGGCACGACGCAGCATATCGCCTCGCCGGCGTCGCGCTTTCTGGCGCTAACCGGCGTGCTGCGTCAGCCGGGCAAAACCCAGCAGGGGATCCAGGCGCTGGTCACCCTGCTGGCCCCGGAGACCACCGTCAGGGTGAGCCCGTACAGCCTGCGTCCGGTGGCGATCAGCCAGCCGCTGGGGTTTTACGGCGATGACGACTTCTTCCTGGACGGCAATACGCCGCTGGGTGACGAAGCGATGGATGCCAGCAGCCAGCTCCTCGTCGCCCTTACCACCGACAATCCCGCGGAGGCGCAGGGCTGGAAGCCTGACGGCCCGCTGTTTCGGGACTTTCTCATCCTGCTGCGGGTATACCTCGGCTGGCGATTCCGGGCCAACATCACCCTGACCGCGCCGACCCGACTGCTGGCTGTCCCGCCGCTGGGGGACGAGCCGTTCTGGCTCGGTATGAACGGCGTGCTGGGCGTGGGTGAGGGCGAGAGTGAGGACGATATTCCTCAGACCTTTACCACCGAGCTGGGTACCTATACGGGCCTGCAGCCTGCCACCTTTCTACAAGGAAACCGACGTGTTACGTATAAGTTTGACTAAAACCGCCTGTCTGCTGCCCCTGCTTGCGCTTTGCCTGAGCGGATGCGGACTCACCCAGCGCGTCTCGGAGGGAACAAAGTCTGCCTTCAACGCCGTTTTTTATAAGAAAATTAATACGCTGCATCTGGACTTTACCGCGCGCGAAGCGCTCAACACCGATGCCAGAGAGAATCACTCGCTCTCTGAACCGGTGGTGGTGCGCATCTATCAGCTTAAAGATCGCCAGACCTTTGACCGGCTGGTTTACCAGCAGCTGCTGGAGGAGGGGGATATTCTGCTCGCCGCCGATCTCCTCGCCAGTCGCGATGTGGTGATCGGTCCCGGAGGGGACGCCAGTCTGAATATGCCGCTGGAAGCGGAGGCGACGTTCGTGGCGGTTGTCGGCCTGTTCCGCCATCCGGACACACAAAGAAATACCTGGAAGCAGGTGCTGGCGCGTGAGGAATTGGATCCGGACAAGCCGCGCATTTTCACCGCCGAACACAACCAGCTACGGCTCAGGCCTGAGGCGGCGAAGTAACATAAAAAAAAACAAACATTTGCGGCGGGGCCATCGCGCCAGTTCGCCCTCAATCTTCGTAACCAGCGAACGGGCGATAACCATCTTCATCCAGCCCAACCGGTTTCATCACAGCACAGGGAGATAACGTGACAGCGAGGGAACGTTTTTTTAAGAAACTGCAGCAACAGCAAAATCCGCGGCGGACAGCGGCCCTCGACGGGTCGGCCGCCGCGGATATCGCCAGGTTTCGTCAGCAGATGGCGGAGCTGGCTCAGCAGATAAGTCAGTGGTTTGATGGAACCGGTATTGAGGTGGTGATTTCGACCCGCCATCTCCACGACCTGAGTACCCTTGGCTACAGCCTCAACAGCGGCATCTGCCGCTACGATATCCCGGCCATTCGTCTGCAAAACGGCGAGCGCAGCGTCAATATCGTGCCGCAGCAGCTGTTGGATGGCGTGGAAAAGGGGATCGTGACCCTGAGTCTTGAGGCGCCCGACGGCGCGGGATCCCGGGAGGTGTTTTATCTGAGCCTGGCCCCGGAGGAGGGCTGGATGATCCGCAAGGCGCACCAGTCCCCGGAAGCGCGGCTTATGCTTACTGAAGATCGCTTTTTTATGGCGGTCGATAGCCTGGCCTGAAGATCCCTGACAGGCGATGACGTCCCCGCGGCGGCGGTGCAAAGCGCGCATCGCCGCCCTGAGGTATCAGGCGCCAAACGCTCCGTCGATGGTGTGCATGGCGCCAGTGACAAACGACGCCTCCGGACCGGCCAGCCACGCCACCATTCCCGCCACCTCTTCCGGACGGCCATGGCGCTTAATGGCCATAAAGCTGTGCATCAGCTCTTTCATCGGGCCGTTCTCCGGGTTGGCGTCGGTATCAATTGGGCCGGGCTGGACGACGTTGACCGTGATGCCGCGCGGGCCAAAATCCCGCGCCAGGCCGCGCGCCAGCCCCTGCAGGGCCGATTTGCTGAGCGCATAGGCCGCCATTCCCGGCAACGGCATGCGATCGCCATTGACTGAGCCGATGACAATAATGCGCCCGCCTTCCGGCATGCGGCGCGCCGCTTCGACGGAGGCATGGTAGGGGGCGTGAATATTGATGCGGAACAGGCGATCGATGGCATCGCTGTCCTGCTCGAGAGCGTCACCGAAAAGCGCGATCCCGGCATTGACCACTAACACGTCCAGCGGGCCGCTGTCGCGGACCAGGCTTATCACCGCATCGCGATCGGCGCTGTCCGCCTGCACCGCCGTGCTGCCGGTCTCTGCCGCCAGCCGCTCGGCCGCTTCCGGCGAACCGGAATAGCTAAACACCACCGACGCGCCATCGGCGACAAAACGCCTGACGATCGCCGCGCCAATTCCCCGACTCCCGCCTAAAACCAGCACTGATTTGTTGTGAAACGCTGTCATATCCCACACCTCATGATATTGTAGTGATGATTACAATATGCTGCGGCTAAACAGGCTGTCAAGGATTAATATAGTGACCACTACAAAACCAGGGCGCACTCCGGGACGTCCCCGCCAGTTTGATGCGGAACAGGCCATTGAAACGGCGCAACGCCTCTTCCACGCGCGAGGCTACGACGCGGTGAGCGTGGCCGATCTGACCCACGCTTTCGGCATCAACCCCCCGAGCTTTTATGCCGCTTTCGGCAGCAAGCTCGGGCTGTATACCCGCGTCCTGCAGCGCTACAGCCAGACCGGGGCCATTCCCATCGACGCCCTGCTGCGAGACGACCAGCCGGTGGCGGCGTCGCTCATCGCCGTACTGCAGGAGGCGGCTCGCCGCTATGTGGCCGATCCGGCCGCCGCCGGCTGCCTGGTGCTGGAGGGGGTACATTGTCAGGATGCTGATGCCCGGGTGGCGGCAGGCGAATGGCATGCTGCGGCAAGAGCCAAAATCCAGCAGTATATCGCCCGCCATCGCCCGCAGGACGCGCTGCGGGTGACTGACTATATGGATACGCTGATGCTTGGCCTGTCGGCGAAAGCGCGGGAAGGGGATAGTCTGCCGCGTCTTCTGGAGACCGTGCGGCTGGCAGGCCTGGCGCTGGAGCGCATCCTGCCAGCCTGAGTCGTCAGATGGTTTGTCCGCCCGACACCTCGATCCGCTGGGCGGTCACCCAGCGGTTATCGTCGCGTAGCAGGCTGGCGATCATCGGCCCAATATCCTCGGGAACGCCCACCCGTCCCAGCGCCGTCATGGCGGCAAACTGCGCGTTTACCTCTGCGTCGTCACGCACCAGCCCACCGCCAAAATCGGTGGCGATAGCGCCGGGGGCGATGGTATTGACGGTGATGCCGCGCCCGCCCAGCTCGCGGGCCATGTACACGCTCAGCATCTCCACAGCCGCTTTGGCGGCGGCGTAGGCGGAGAAGCCAGGATAGGATACGCGGGTCAGCCCGGAGGAAAAGTTAACGATCCGCCCGCCGTCTGCCAGCAGCGGCAGCAGGGTTTGTACGAGGAAAAATACCCCTTTAACGTGGACGTTAAACAGCCCGTCGAACTGCGCTTCGCGCGTTTCGGCCAGCGGGGCGAATTCGCCGTGCCCTGCGTTATTGATCAGGTGGTCGAAAGTGGCCCGCCCCCAGACGCTGGCCAGCGCGCTGCCGAGGCTGTCGGCGAAGGCCGGGAAGCTGGCGGTTTGCGCCATATCCAGCGGCAGGGCGATGGCCTTGCGGCCCAGGGCGCGGATGTCGGCGACCACCGCTTCCGCCTGTTCGAGACTGCCGCGGTAGGTGACGATGACATCCCCACCCTGGCGGGCGATATCCAGTGCGGTCTGACGGCCAAGGCCGCGGTTGGCGCCGGTAATAAGTGCAATCTTAGTCATGTTCGGTCCTCTCTGGTATGTGGAGTCCTTACAATAGGGGAGGCTCACCGGGCCGGGTTGCCCAATCCTTGTTATTTTTTGCCCATTTCTCTCCGTTCACTCCCTTTTGCCGGGAAATAGCGCATACTCAGGCTTTAAAACTTGCCTGAAAGGATCTTATGCGCGACGCTCTGTTCGATCTCTGCCGCCGGTTTGCCGATGCTCATGTCGATAGCAGCGGGGTGGCAGTTACCCCGGTGCCCGGTATTACTCTGGTGCGGGCCCTGCATCCTGGTGACCTGCAGGCGGCTATCGCCAGGCCGCTGGTGGCCATGCTGCTCCAGGGGCGTAAGAGCGTGACCACCGGCCTGGCCAGCTTTGACTATGGTCCGGGCGAGGCGATGGTGATCGCCGCGGATGTTCCCACTACCAGCCAGATCACCGAGGCCAGTCAGCGTTTTCCCTATTACGCGCTGGTGCTGGAGCTGGACCTGGCTATCCTGCGCGAGCTGCAGGAGGCCGGGCCGTCAGGGCCGGATGAGGCGCCCCGCGTTGGTATCGAACCGATGAACGCCGATGTGACGGATGCCGCTTACCGGCTGGCAAGGCTGTTTGATCAACCGGGGGCGCTGGCGGTGCTGGGGGAAGGTCTGCGGCGGGAGCTGCATTACTGGCTGTTGCAGAGTGTCCATGGGCCGGCCATCCGGGCGCTGGGCGCCGTAGACAGCCATTCGGCGCGGATCCGTCGGGCGGTGGCGATGCTGCGCCGGGATTTTATGCAGCCAGTCAGCGTCGACGCGCTGGCCGACGCCGCCGGGATGAGCGTCTCTGTCTTTCACCGTCATTTCCGCACCATGACCACGCTGTCGCCGCTGCAGTTTCAGAAGCAGTTACGCCTGATCCACGCCCGCCGCCTGATGCTGGCGGAAGGGATGAGTATTGCGCAGGCTGCCGGGGAGGTGGGCTATATCAGCGTGTCGCAGTTCACCCGGGAATACGCTCGCCTGTATGGCGCGCCGCCGGGCCGCGATCGTCGACGGGAAAAAATGAGCGCCTGACCTGGCGCGCGGGCTGCCGGCAGCTCATCCCTGAGCCTGACGCCGGTGCTTTAGTCCGCGATTTTCGCCGTGATATGCACTTTGTTGCCCATTCGCGCTTCAGTGATGCGATAGGTAGTCGCGCCCTCGCGGGCGGCTTGCTGGCGAATTTTGCTCTCCGCATAGTCCAGGGTATCGCCGGTGGCGGTGATGGTTCTGGCATTTGCCGCCAGGGGCAGCAGACAACTCAATACGATCAGTGGAATTAACTTGTTCATCGTCATTCTGTCCTGTGAGAGAAAATCAGCGCGCGGTCTGCAGCCAGCCGGCAATGTCCTGGGTCGGCAGCTGGTGGCGGGCATTCCAGGTGTCGCCCATCGGCCACCACACGCCATCCCCCCGGGCGAAGGCGGCGCGATAGCGCAGCATGGCGTCATCCGGGTTTGTCCGCAGCTGCTCCAGCAGGGCGGGCAGGGTGTGGACGGCTTTGCTGAACGTCTGCTGCGTTACGCGCTCCACGGTATCCGCCAACTGCCGGTAAGAGGTCGTTTCGCCGGCAACAAACACCACCTCGTTGACGATCTGCGGCTGATGCAGATAAATCGCCGTGGTCAGGCGGCCAATATCCGCCGGTGAGGTGACGGTCACCTGGGTATCCCAGCTGCCAAGGGCGTGAAGGGTTCGGTTGGATAAATTCACTACATCGAAGTCTGGTTCGAAGAGAAAGCTGGTAAACATCCCGGTGGAGACAATGACCCACTCCGTGGCCCGCTGCGCGCGCAGCAGGGTCCGGACATCGTACTGCTCGTCCCAGACCGGCTGACCGCTGCCTTTACCTACCACATCGTAATTGACGCCAAACTGCCAGGGAAAATAGCGGGGTACCCCGGCCGCCAGCACCGCGCGGGTAATTTTCAGCTGTGTCCCCGGACCGGCGACAAACCCCATGCAGTTAATCACGGTGGTGAATCCGCGAAACTGATCGGCCAGCGTCTCCATGGCGCTACCGGCGATGTCGACGGCGAGGAAGGTGGCTCCGGCGTCGGCCAGCGCCTGATGGTTTGCCGACCGCAGCTGGCCGGCTTCATCCCAGGCCGCCGGCGAGACGATGACCGAGACCGAGCCCTGGCGCTCGATTACCGCAGGCACCAGCGCATCGAGAACGGCGGCGCCCAGTTGTCCTGCTCCCAGCACCAATACCTTTTCCGCATGATTAAAATTATCAGTTTTCATTTTAACTCCTTGCTCAGTTAAGCCTTGTGTTGACGGGCTACAGGTTCAGTGTAGGGGGACGGTCGACATTCGATAAGTACAGCGTTTCGGGTTAGACTGTTCGTAATAATGGGATAATGAGCGCCGGGGGGGTAACGAAATGGACAAACTGGATGCCATGCAGGTCTATGTTGCGGTCGTGGATGCCCACAGCTTCGCCCGCGCGGCGGAGGTGCTCGGGCAGCCGCGCTCCACGGTATCGCGGGTGGTGAAGGAGCTGGAAGCCTGGCTCGGGGCGCAGCTTCTCCAGCGCACCACCCGCAAGCTCAGCGTGACGGCGGAGGGTCGCCGGTATTATGAGGAGTGTAAAAGGCTGCTGGCCGAGATGGCGGCGATGGAAGCCTCCTTTCCCGGGCGCTCGGCTCAGCCCGCCGGGCGGTTCAAGGTAGGGATGCCGCAATCCCTTGCCCGCCACTGCATTCTGCCGAGGATCGGCGAGTTTTTGCAGCAGTATCCCGACCTGGAGCTGATCCTCTGCTCAAGCGACAACGTGGAAGATATTATTCAGGAGGGATTCGACTGCGTGATCCGTACCGGGCGGATCGAAGATTCCACCACCCTGGTGGCGCGTCCTCTGGCCCGCTACCGCTGGATGGTCCTCGCCTCGCCGGCCTGGCTCGCGGCCCACGGCCGGCCGCAGAGCATCGACGAACTGCACCAGCATCGGGCGGTGGGCTACCTGAATCACCGTACCGGGCGGACCATCGACTGGCTTTTCTCCCTCGATGAAGGCGACTGCGCGATCCGCATGCGGGAGACGCTGGTGGTCGACGATACCGATGCCTACATTCAGGCCGGCATTCAGGGGCTGGGCCTGATCCGCGTCGCCAGCTATCTGGCGCAACCTTATTTGCAGAGCGGGGCGCTGGTCGCCTGTCTGGAGCAGGCCGCTTCTGATCTTCCCTTGTCGCTGGTCTATCCGCAAAACCGCTATCTGCCGCCGGCGGTGCGCGCGTTTTATGACTGGAGCAGGCGCGTGCTGCAACCCCCGCACAGCGAGGCCTGATGCCGGGGCATCGGCCCGGTTATTGGCCGCGCATGGCCTGTTTTAACTTCGTCACCAGCCAGTTCAGCGCCGGATCCTGCGCCCGCCGTTTGTGCCGCAAAATGCACAGCGTAAATTCCGGATACGCTACCGGCGGAGCGTCCGCGCGCAGCGCATACTGCGCCTGCCAGCGCTGCGCCAGCCCCTGCGGGACGGTGGCGAACAGCGGCAGGGTGGTCAGCAGCAGGGGAAAGGTGGAGAAATTCTGCGTGGCAAAGCGCACGCGCCGCGCGAGTCCCTGGCTGGCGAGCTGGCGGTCAATTTCACCGTGGCCGGTTTCGCGATAGGCCACCATCACGTGTTCCCAGGCGACAAAGTCGCTCACCGACAGCGGCCCGCGGCAGGGGATCTGCTGCGGCGACCACAGGGTGGTGACTCCCATGGTCATCACTGGCTCGCTGACCACCTCCCCGCGGCTCTGTTTGTTGACAGACACCGCGACATCAATGCGCTCCTCCTCCAGCAACTGGCGAACCTGGAAGGGGTCGGCGGCTATCGACTGCAGTGACACTCCGGGCGCCTCCTGCATCAGCCCGGGTAACAGCGGGGGCATCAGCCAGTGTTCGCTCCAGTCGCTGAGGCCGATGCGAAAAAGCTGCTGCGCGCGCGCCGGGACGAACTCTCCGGCGCCAAACATCGCCGAATGAAGGTTTTCCATCAGCGGCTGCAGGTCGGTCATCAGCGCTTGCGCCCGCGGCGTCGGCAGCATGCCTCTGGCGCTGCGGACGAACAGCGGGTCGTCAAACATCTCGCGCAGCCGTTTCAGCGCCCCGCTGATAGCCGGCTGGCCAAGATGCAGTACCTCTGCGGTGCGGGTGACGCTCCCTTCGCGGTACAGCACCATCAAGACTGTCAACAGATTCAGATCGATACGACTAAAATCATTTTCAATGATTTTGTTCATTATGATAATCAATTTGAATGTGGGTTATCCCGGCAGCATAGTGAATATCACCCCGATAAATCAACCAGCGCAATGCGCGCGGAGGGAGTGATGCAAACTTACCAGACAGGCGATAGCCTGATTTTCAAAGTGCCGGAGCGCGAGATTTCCCTGCAGCCGGCAGCGCTCTATCCAGAGGCGTTCCCGGTAGCGGAGGCGGAGGCCGTTATTCAGCCGATTGCGCTGTCAATCCACAGCTGGGTGGTGCAGACCCCCCACGATCTGATTGTTATCGATACCGCCACCGGCAATGGTCGGGAGCGCGGCGGCAATCCGCTCTATCATCAACTTAACACGCCGTATCTGGAGAATCTCCGCGCCGCGGGGGTGAACCCGGAGGACGTGACCCTGGTGCTACTGACTCACCTGCATACCGACCATGTCGGATGGAATACCGTCTGGCAGGACGATCGCTGGGTGCCGCTGTTTCCCAACGCCCGCTATCTGTGCTCGGCAAAAGAGCTGTCGCGGGTGAAAAACAGCGAACGCTACCGGGCGCTGTGGCTTGACAGCCTGCTGCCGGTGATTGAGGCCGGCCAGCTGGAGACCGTCGATGTGGCGACCCGGCCGCGGGTCGGCGGACGGATCGACTTTATTCCCACCCCCGGCCACAGTCCGGACCATGCCGCGCTGGTCCTCGCCGCCGGAGATGACTACGCCTGTTTCTCCGGCGATCTTCTGCATTCCCCGATCCAGTTTGCCCATCCGCAGTGGAATTCAGCGTTCTGCGGCGATCCCCGGCAGGCGGAAGTCTCGCGACGGGAGATGATGGCGTGGGGGGCAAGCCATCATGCTCAATGGTTCACCGGGCATTTTGCCGGGCCTTCCTGCGGCTGGCTGGAGAAGGATAAGCAAGGTGACTATCGCTGGCGAGAGGCCGGGAAACAGGCTGCAGATAAGGGGAACAGTGATGAATAATGCGCAAAGCGTGTTGGTTTTTGGCGCCACCGGTCAGCAGGGCGGCTCGGTGGCGCGGGCGCTGCTGCACCGCGGCTGGCGGGTTCGGGCGCTGGTCAGGGATCCTTTCTCCGCCGGGGCCGCTGCGCTGGCGGCGCGGGGAGCCGAGCTGGTCGTGGGTACCTTTGAAGACCGGGCGGCAATGCGGTCGGCGATGGCAGGGGTCGACGGCGTCTTCAGCGTCCAGCCCAGTTCGCCGGGAGGGACGGTGACCGATGAGCAGGAGGTACGCTACGGGATAACCATCGCCGATCTCGCCGTCGAGTGCGGGGTGAAGCATCTGGTGTACAGCTCCGGCAGCGCGACGGGGGAGACGCCGACCGGCGTAGCGCATTATGACACCAAAGCGGAAATTGAACGGCATATTCGCCGCCTGCCGCTGGCGGCGACCATCGTGCGGCCCGCCACCTTTATGGAGCTGCTGGTGATGCCTGGTTTTGGCCTTGATGAAGGTCGTTTTCAATTTTTTATGTTGCCGGAGGGGAGAATGCAGGTGCTGGCGGTGGAGGATATCGGCCATCTTGTCGCGGCGGTTTTTGCCGCGCCGGCGCGGTTTGCCGGCAAGACGTTCGAGATCGCCAGCGACAGCGTGACCGGTCGTCAGCTGGAGGTGTTATTCTCCGCGGCGGCGGGACGGCCGATCCCCTATTCGCGATTTTCCGACGAGGTGCTGGCCGCCAGTCCTTTTCTGCACAAGCTGACCGGGCTGGTGGACGACGGGCGGCTGGCCGGGCACGCCGACCTCGACGCCCTGCGCCAGCTGCACCCGCAGCTGCACACCTTCGCCGGCTGGCTGGCAGGCCCCGGCCGTCCCGCCTTCAAGCGGGCGCTGACCAGCGGGGCTCGCTGGGCGTTTGATCGTTAAAGGCTGGTGTTCTGGTTACCCGCCAGGCGCGCTGTCTCGTCGGTGACCGGCCGCCGCTAGCCGGCAGTCAGGATCGCGTCGGCCAGCACCGCTAAAATCCGCTCTGCGCGCGGGGCATGGGACGGTTGCTCCCGCAGCCAGGCAAGCGCGGCGATCAGATCGAACAGCTCCTCTCCGCTGAGATCTGGCCGTGCCAGCCCGGCCTGCTGCGCGCGGGTAAGCAGCGACGTACCGGCGGCGCGCAGGGCAACGCAGGCGCTGTGCAGGGCGGACTCAGGATCGTCGATGGCGCTCATCAGCGGGGCGATGATCCCGCGATGCTGATGGGTAAACGCCACGCTCTCGGCCAGCCACTCCAGCAGCGCCGCGGCAGGATCGGCGGCGAGCAGAAGCGACTCAGCCCGGGCGGTTAGCGCCGCAAAGCGGCTGCGGAGCAGGGCTTCCAGCAGGCTGTCGCGGTTGGGAAAGTGGCGATAGAGGGTTCCCATTCCGACGCCCGCCCGGCGGGCGATATCGCGCAGCGAGGCCTCAGCGCCTTGCTCCACAAAGACGTCCCGGGCCACCTCGATCAACAGGTCATAATTTTTTCTGGCATCAGCTCTCATTGGCGTTCCTTGACAATCGGAGCACTGCTCCATATATTCGGAACAGTGCTCCGTTAAATATAACGCATTTCCATATGAGGAGAAAGCGATGTCGACGCAGATGATGAAGGCTGTTCAACAGCACGCCTTTGGCGGGCCGGAAGTCCTGAGCTATGAGGATGCGCCCATGCCGGTCCTGCAGGCCGGTGAAGTACTGGTACAGGTGCACGCGGTGGGCGTGAACCCGCCGGACAGCTATCTGCGCGATGGCTATCAACAGCTGCCCCCGGAGTGGCGGCCCGAGGTCCGCTTTCCCTTGATCCTCGGGACCGATCTTTCCGGGGTGGTGGTGGCGTGGGCGGATGACGTCCGGGAGGTGGCGGTCGGCGACGAAGTGTATGCTATGGCGCGTTTTCCCGAAGGGGCGGCAGGGGGCAGCCGCGCTTACGCCGAGTACGTTAGCGTGCCGGTCAGCGACCTCGCTCGCAAACCCCTAACCCTGAGCCATCAGCAGGCTGCCGCGGTGCCGATGTCGCTCCTGACCGCCTGGCAGTTCATGATCGATCCCGGGCATGAGGTGGCGAATCCGCTGCAGCCGGGGCCGCATCGGCCGGTGCCGCTGGCGGGTAAACGCGTCCTGGTCAACGGCGCGGCAGGGGGAGTCGGTCATTTCGCCGTGCAGTTGGCGAAGTGGCAGGGCGCCGAGGTGATTGCCGTCGCCGCGGGCCGCCATGAAGCCTTTTTACGTCAGCTCGGCGCGGATAGCGTTATCGACTATACAACCACCGCAGTGGAAGAGACGGTGCGTGACCTGGACCTGGTCATTGATGCGCCGGGCGGGCCGGCCAGCGGCCGTTTTTTGCGTACCCTGCGACCCGGCGGCGCGCTGTACCCGATCTTTCCGCTCGGCTTTGCCGGGGCGGAAGAGGCGCGACAGCGCGGAGTGACGGTCTCCACCACCCAGGTACGCTCCAGCGGCGCGCAGCTCGCCCGGCTTGCCGACCTGCTGGACGCCGGGGTCATCCAGGTTGCAATTGACAGCGTTTTCCCCCTTGCGCAGGTGCAGATGGCGCATGAGCGAGCGGCGCAGGGGCATCTTGAGGGCAAAATCGTGCTGTCGGTGATGGACTCGTCAGCCGGGTAATCCCCGACGGCCAGGGTTGCGTTTTTGCTTCTCCCTGCGGCGGACTAAAACAGCGCCAGCCGGGCAAGACGGTCCAGCGCGTTGCTCAGCGCCTCGTCCCCTGCGGTCAGGCTGATGCGAATAAATCCTTCCCCCCCTGCGCCAAAACCCGTGCCCGGCGCCACCAGAATATGCGCTTCCTGCAGCAGCAGGCGGGCAAACTCCTGCGAACGGTAGCCGGGCGGCACGCCAAGCCAGAGGAAGAAAGTGCCTTGTGCGTTACGCGCCGGCCAGCGCAGCGCGGCCAGTCGACGCAGAACCCACTCCCGACGTTGATGATAGACCGCCGTCAGCTGCGCAATCCGTTCGGCCGGCAGGTTGAGCGCGGCGATCGCCGCATCCTGAATCGCGCCAAACACCGTGCTGTAGCTATGGGTGTGCAGCTTTTTAAACGCCCGGATAATCGAGGCGTTGCCGACCGCGAAGCCGAAGCGCCAGCCGGCCATATTAAAGGTCTTGGAAAAAGTATAGGTTTCCACTCCCCATGCTTTGGCGTCGGGTTGGGAGAAGAGGCTCAGCGGCGCATCGCTGGCCGCGCTGCCGATGGCCGCATAGGCAAAATCATGGAGGATCGGCACCTGGTGACGACGAGCAAACTGCAGCGCGCTGGCGAACAGCGCCGGCGTAGCGAGGGCGCCGGTTGGATTATGCGGATAGTTAAGCACCACCAGCCCGGCCTTGTCAGCGACTTCCCGGGGAAGATCGTTAAAATCCGGCAGGAAATGGTTCTCCGCCCTGAGCGGCAGGCCATAAAACGCCGCCTGGGACTGCAGCGCCGCCGAGCGGTAAATCGGATAGCAGGGATCGGTGGAGATGAGGTATTGCCCGGGGCTGAGCAGCGCCCGCGGGATGCCGCCTATACCGATATGCGACCCCTGAAACACGGCGACTTCGCTGTGCGGATCGAGTTCCACATCATACTGCCGGCGATAGAACCGGGCGATCGCCTCGCGGACCTGTGGTTTGCCCCAGAACGACGGGTAGCCATGGTTTTCACGACGATGAATAGCGCTCTGCAGCGAGTCGATCACTTCCGGCGGGGTGGGTTGATCCGGACTGCCGCTGGAAAGATCGATCAGCGGCAGCGCTTCGGTGTTGACCTCCGCGGCCAGTTTTTCCAGCAGGCTGAACAGATTCTCTTCCAGGGCGTCCACCAGCGGCGAAGCAGTAAAATCAGGCATAACATTCCCGGTTTAAATCACGAATAATTAACCATCTTTAAGGGATTTATAGCGGCTGGCTAAATAACAATATACGCAAAAGATTCTTGTTTTTAAGATATGTCGGTATAGCAAAAGTTAATGAGGAATTAGCAAAAGGAAATTCGGCGTTCTGGCTTACAACCCACAGTCGGCTGTGATTTAATCGTTCAATATCGCCAACCCTCCAGGAAAATACCTTATGAACAAGTCAGTTGCGCGCGGGATCGCTCTCGCCCTGTTGTCGGCCACCTCTTTTTATGCCGCCGCCGACGCTCATCTTATCCGCGTCGGCTTTAACCCCGGGCCGTATAAAGAACAATTTGAGAAAGGCGTCGCGCCCTATTTATTGAGTAAAGGGTATAAAATCGAATATAAGGATTTCAGCGACGGTATTCAGGTAAATGACGCGGTAGCCCGCGGCGATATCGAAGCGAATATTATGCAGCATCCGGTATATCTGAAAGCAATTAATGAGCGGCTGGGGATCGATAACGTGGGCATTGTGCAGGTCCCCACGCCGCCGATGGGGCTGTATGGTGGGAAACTGACCACCCTGGGGACCCCGGCGGCGGGCACCGTCGTGTCGGTACCAAACCAGCCGTCAAATGAATATCGCGCGGTACTGGTGCTGGAGAGCCTTGGCTGGGTGAAAATTAAACCAGACAGCGATCCGGCCACTTTTTCGCAGCGTAACATCGTAGATAATCCTTACAAAATTGTCCTAAAAGAGATGGATAATGCCCAGCAGGTTCGCGCTCTGCCGGACGTCGACTATGGCCTGATTCAGGGCAATTTTGCCGTCTCCAGCGGTATGTCCCTGACCTCGGCCTTAAAGCTGGAAGCAGCCACCAGCCATTTTATTAATGTCGTGACCGTCGCCGGTAAAAATCAGAAGGCGCAGTTTGCCAAAGATATTATCGATGGCTACCACTCGGCCGAGTTCAAAAAATATATTCTCAGCCATCCGCAGTATGATGGTTACCTGCTGCCTGACTATTTAAAATGAATAACGCGATGATAGAATTTCGCCACGTCAGTAAAAGCTTTTCCAGGAAAGGGCATCCGGTTCTGGCCTTGCAGGATATTAATCTCAGCATTGAGCGAGGCGATATTTTTGGCATTATTGGCTACAGCGGGGCAGGAAAAAGCACCTTATTACGGCTGATTAATCGTCTGGAAACGCCTGGCGAGGGCGAGGTACTGTTAAACGGCGAGCCGCTACAGGCCTGCAGCGGCCAGCGCCTGCAGGCGATCAAAAAAGATATCGGCATGATCTTTCAGAATTTTAATCTGCTGAATTCGAAAACCGTTTTTCATAACATCGCCATCCCGCTTATTTTACAGGGGCGCGACAAGGCCTTTATCCATGCGCGGGTGGCGGAACTGCTGGCGTTCGTCGATCTGAGCGACAAAATCCACAGCTACCCTAATGAGCTGTCGGGCGGACAAAAGCAGCGGGTCGGTATTGCCCGGGCGCTGGCCACCAACCCGTCGGTCCTTCTATGCGATGAAGCCACCTCGGCGCTCGACCCCCACACTACGGTGCAGATCTTACTGCTTTTGCAGGAGATTAATCGTCGGTATGGCATCACCATCGTACTGATCACCCATGAGATGTCGGTGATCCAGAAAATCTGTCACAAGGTGGCGGTGATGCAGGCGGGCCGTATCGTTGAACAGGGGGCGGTTTTTGATCTCTTTGCTCAGCCGCAGCATCCGGTCACTGCCAGTTTCGTGCAGTCGGTGGTGCACGACCGCCTGCCGCAGCGGGTGGCGTCGTTCCTGCAGCGCGATAACGGCGCCCGGGCTTTACGCCTCGAATTTGTCGGCGCGACGGCGCAGCAGCCGATTATTAACCACCTGATCCGCGAGTATGCTGTCGAGGTGAATATCCTGTTTGCCAGCATGTCTGAAGTTCAGGGCCGGATTCTGGGATTTATGATTGTGCAGCTCCTCGGCGAGCCTGACGAAACCGAACGCGCCATCACCCATCTGGTCGATGCAGGAGTGCAAATCACCCATGTTTGATCTTATTGATACCGCCATCACCGGTGAGCAGTTTCTGCTGGCGCTGCATGACACCCTGATTATGGTCGCCGTCTCGCTGGGCTTTGGCGCGCTGATCGGCGTACCGTTAGGGATTGTGCTGGTGGTTTGCCGTCCCGGCGGCATCGTGGCCAACCCGGTGGTGCATCAGGCGCTGAATCCGCTGATTAACGTGCTGCGTTCGCTGCCGTTTATCATTTTGCTGATTGTGATCCTGCCCTTTACCCGACTGCTGGTGGGCACCACTATCGGCACCGCGGGGGCCATCGTGCCGCTGATCGTTTTTGTCGCCCCCTACATTGCCCGGCTGGTGGAGAGCTCACTGCTGGAGGTGGATGAGGGGATCCTCGAAGCCGCGGATGCTATGGGCGCGACCCCCCTGCAGACGGTCTGGCATTTTATGCTGCCGGAGGCGGCAGCGTCGCTGATTCTGGCCCTTACCACGGCGACCATCGGCCTGCTTGGTGCCACAGCCATGGCGGGTACAGTGGGCGGCGGGGGAATCGGGGATCTGGCTATTACCTACGGCTATCAGCGTTTCGACGCCTTTGCCACTCTCACCACCGCCCTGGTGCTGATTGTTATTGTCCAGCTTATTCAGACGCTGGGGACCCGCCTGGCTCGCCGGCTGCGTCGCGATTAATCGCTCTACCGCGCCGGGGTTAACCCGACTAGCGTGCGCAGACCGCGGCGAAGGCGCTGGCTACCCGCGCAATATTGCCGTGGTTGAGCCCGGCCACGCAGACCCGACCGCTGGCGATCAGATAGATGCCATGCTCTTGACGCAGAACGTCTACCTGATCGGCGCTAAAGCCGGTGTAACTGAACATGCCGCGCTGGGTCAGCAGATAGGAAAAATCCCCCGCCGGCAGGGCTGCCTGCAGGGCCTTCACCAGCGCGACGCGCATGGCGCTGATGCGGGTGCGCATGGCCTCCACTTCTTCCTGCCACAGGGCATTCAGCTCGGGATCGTTGAGCACCTGCGACACCACCTGGGCGCCAAACCCCGGCGGGCTGGAGTAGTTGCGGCGCACGGTGGCTTTCAACTGGCCCAGCACGCGCCCGGCGGCATCGGCGTTGTCACAGACCACCGACAGGCCGCCGACGCGCTCGCCGTACAGCGAAAAAATCTTCGAGAACGAGTTGCTGACCAGCGCCGTCAGCCCGGCGCTGGCGATGGCGCGAATGGCATAGGCATCTTCATCCAGCCCGCGGCCAAAGCCCTGGTAGGCAATATCGAGGAACGGGATCAGCTCCCGGGCGATCACCACCTCAATCACCCGATCCCACTGCTCGGGGGTGAGATCGGCCCCCGTCGGATTATGGCAGCAAGGATGGAGCAGCACGATGCTGCGCGGCGGGAGCTGCTGGAGGGCGGCAAGCATGGCGGGGAAATTGACCCCGCGGGTGGCCCTGTCGAACCAGGGATAGGTATGCACCTCGAAGCCCGCCCCGGCAAAGATGGCCACATGGTTCTCCCAGGTCGGATCGCTGACCCAGACCGCGGAGTCGGGGAAGTAGCGCTTGAGGAAATCTGCGCCCACCTTCAGCGCGCCGGAGCCGCCCAGCGTCTGGATGGTGGCGATGCGTCCGGCACGCAACGCCGGATGATGTTCGCCAAACAGCAGGGTCTGGACGGCGCGGCGATAGGGCGCCAGTCCCTCCATCGGCAGATAGAGGCTGGCCTTTTGCAACTGGCTCTGCAGCCGGTCAGCGGCCTGACGGACCGCCTCCAGCTGAGGAATGATGGCCTGCTCGTTATAGTACAGCCCGATGCTGAGGTTAACTTTGTCTGCCCGGGGATCCTGTTGAAAGGCTTCCATCAGGGACAGGATAGGATCGCCCGCGTAGGCGTCAACGTTCTGGAACACAGTGGTTACTCCTGAAATGACCGTTAAAGGTGAAGCCATTACACCGCATAGCGTCCGGGGCGGTGGTTCATGGCGATAATCGAATTCAAAATCACGGCGCCGAGGACAGAGACCAGCAGCATCGGCAGGCTAACCACCCACAGCGAGGCGGTGACGATGCAGGCGTCCACTACCATCTGGAATTTACCGGCGCGGATGCCGCTTTTATCCTGCAGATAGAGGGCCAGAATATTGACGCCGCCGAGACTCGCTTTATGGCGGAACAGCACCACAAAGCCGATGCCGACCATGATGTTGCCGAAGAGGGTGGCGTAATAGGGGTTCAGGCGATCGACATGGATAAAGTAGCCGTGCAGGTCGGAGAACAGCGACACCAGTCCGACCGCGCAGAAGGTTTTCAGCGTGAAGGCGGCGCCCATCCGCCGGACGGAGAGCCAGTAGAAGGGCAGATTAATGGCGAAGAAAACCACGCCGAACGGCAAGTGGGTGGCGTAGTGGATCAGAAAGGCCATGCCCGCCGTCCCGCCGGTCAGGGCGCCAGCCTGGCGAAAGAGGATAATGCCAAAGGAGATCATCAGCGTGCCGAACAGCAGCGCCAGGGCATCCTCCAGCCAGGTGTGGGTCAGTTTTTCAGGGGAAAGGACGTTATCCATAAATAAGCACTATCTTTTCGTTAACAAGGATAAGCTCTTGTTTGCAAAAATCGCACCAGAGGAGCGTGCCCTGGCGAGCGTTTGCGGAAAAAATAGCCGTGGTTTAGCCTAACCTGTTGTTCTGACAGGAAGAGGAAATTGCACGGGTCGTGCGTTTTATGGTTTCCGAATGCGTGTATTGTGCGAATTTGCCGCTTGTCGCGCATTGTCTGGCCCCGCGTCTGCACCAGCGCAGGGCACTGTGCCCCGGTTCAGCGCAGCGGGGTCGTGCCCGGCATCAGCTGGCCGTTCTCTTTAAGGCGGTTGAGCACGACGGCGGTTTTCAGATGGGCCACCCCTTTGTTTTGCGCCAGAATATGGCTGATCAAATGGCTCAGACCGGGCAGGTCCGGGACCGTTACCCGCAGCAGATAATCGGCGTCGCCGGTGGTTTTCCAGGCGTCCAGAATGGCGTCCACTTCACTGAGCATCTGATGAAAGCTCTCCACGCATTGCGGGGTGTGATTCAGCAGACGCACCTCAATCAGGCCAAGCATCTCCTGCCCGGCTGCATCCGGCGCCAGACGCGCATGGTAGCCGAGGATAAGCTGTGCCTGTTCAAGGGCGATACGGCGGCGCGAACACTGGGAAGCGGACAGGCCGATAAGCTCGCTCAGCTCCTGATTGGTTAAACGGCCATTGGCCTGCAGCAGGGTAAGTATTTTCAGATCATAGTCGTCGATGTTGTACATAGTGGCCACTAGCGGAACGTAAAAGTGGCTACCAGCCTAACAGTTTTTTGCCTGGCGTGAAGCCTGAGCGGACGGCGGCAAACCGGATGCACCAAAACGGGTCGGGTTCATGCATTAATCCGCTCTTTTTCTCATGATCTGTGCGTTATCTGGCCAGTTTTCGCGTGTGATGCGCCAGGTCGGCGCCGACATGACCAGCTACCGGAACTGATTTGAAAAGAATATTTGAATATATTTCAATTAATTAATTTTTGTCTGACGCTGCAAGGCGCTCCGCTGGCCTGAAAGTTGCTACCGGCGAACGTGACTTTTTACAGACAGGGGCAGGTCAGAGATGACAACGCAGCAAGAGCATCAGTTAAAACGCGGGTTAAAAAACCGCCACATCCAGTTGATCGCCCTCGGGGGGGCGGTCGGCACCGGACTGTTTTTAGGTATCGCGCAAACGATCCGTATGGCAGGCCCGTCGGTCCTGCTGGGGTACGCCATCGCCGGGGTTATCGCTTTCTTTATCATGCGTCAGCTTGGCGAAATGGTGGTAGAGGAGCCGGTGGCGGGGTCGTTCAGCCATTTCGCCAACCGTTACTGGGGGCCCTTCGCCGGGTTTATGTCCGGCTGGAATTACTGGGTGTTGTACGTGCTGGTAAGCATGGCGGAGCTGACGGCGGTGGGGATCTATATTCAGTACTGGTGGCCGGAGGTACCCACCTGGCTGTCGGCGGCGATCTTCTTCGTGGCGATCAACGCCATCAACCTGACGCACGTCAAAGTGTATGGCGAGCTGGAGTTCTGGTTCTCGATTGTCAAAGTGGCCGCCATCATCAGCATGATCGCCTTTGGCTGCTATCTGTTATTTAGCGGTCACGGCGGCCCGGCGGCGACGGTGGCCAACCTGTGGCAGGACGGGGGATTTTTCCCTAACGGCATCACGGGCTTGGTGATGGCCATGGCGGTGATCATGTTCTCCTTCGGCGGGCTTGAGCTGGTGGGGATCACCGCGGCGGAAGCCGACGAACCGCATAAAACCATTCCCAAAGCCACCAACCAGGTGATCTACCGTATTCTGCTGTTTTACGTGGGGTCGCTGGCGGTCCTGCTGTCACTCTACCCGTGGCGGAACGTCGTGGAAGGGGGAAGCCCCTTTGTGCTGATCTTTCACGCCATTGACAGCAATATTGTGGCCAACGCCCTCAATCTGGTGGTGCTCACCGCCGCGCTGTCGGTCTACAACAGCTGCGTCTACTGCAACAGCCGGATGCTGTTCGGCCTGGCTCAGCAGGGCAACGCCCCGCGTGCGCTGCTGCGGGTGAACCACCGCGGGATCCCATTGACCGCCCTGGCGGTATCCGCCGTCGCCACGGCGCTTTGCGTGGTGATTAACTATGTGATGCCCGGGAAAGCCTTTGCCCTGCTGATGGCCCTGGTGGTGGCCGCCCTGGTCATCAACTGGGCGATGATCTGCATCACTCATCTTAAGTTCCGCCGCGCCATGCAGCGGGAGGGGAAGGTAACGGCTTTCCAGAGTTTCGCCTATCCCCTGACAAACTGGCTGTGTCTGCTGTTTCTCGCCGCGATCCTCGGGGTGATGTATCTGACCCCGGACATCCGCATCTCCGTCTGCCTGATCCCGGTATGGCTGCTGATCCTTGCTGCAGGCTATCTGCTGCGCAGGAAAAGCGCGCCGGCGCCGGTGGCGGCGCTTGAGGAGCGTTAATCTGCGACGCCCTGCCTGGCGGCAGGGCGATATTATTGCGCTGAAAATATATAGCGCCAATATATAGGATGGTTTATATAATTACGATAAATGATAACTAACAATATCACGCTGAATATAAATTAGAATGTGAGGAGACCGCGCGCTTTTTATTGATCTTGCGTACCGCTTTGCTACTATCCAGCCGGCATTGAGACTGTATTTAATAATGCCTGGAAATGGAATAGTAAAAACCATAATGGAGTAGGGTATGAAGCATGTGCACAAGCTGGCCTGGATAGGCCTGTTCGTCAATATTATTATCTGTTTTGTCGCGCGTAATTTATTACTCGATGAAGGACAACTGAATTTCCATCGTGGGGTGGACAGCATGTGGTCCTGGCTGGTGCTGGCCCTGTTTATTGCCGTGGTGGTTCAGGCGATCAGCATAATGCTGTCAGGCCGCTACCCTTATCTGGCCATCGTCCTGGCGTTTGTTGGCGGTATCGTGATGGTGCCCGCCAGCGTGATCTTTCTGGTGGGTAGTCTGTTCAGCTTGCAAACGCGGATTAACGCCGGATTTACGCCCTGGCGATCAACCACGGCAGTGGGCGAGGCTGATAACCAGCAGCTATTAACCTTTAATGCCTCAGGCTTTTATCCCCAAGGGGCGCTGGCGCTCATCGCCGGGATCATTATTTTAATGATTGGCATGGGGATAGGCGGAGTATTTATTGCCGCTGGTATTGTTGCGCTGTGCAATGGCTATCGTCTGCAAAATCGGGTGGTGATTGGCGTGAGCGGCGAGTCGATGATATTTACGCCGGGGCTCTATGCCGATACCTACGTTATTCCCTTGCGGGATGTTGCCGTAGTTGAACGCAGCAATAATGATGCGAAAGTCCGACTGCTGATCCGTTCCAGCGGCAGAAGCTTCACGTTGCGTAAAAAACTGCTCGCCGGCGATAAGGTTAATGACGCCTTCGCCGCCATTCTGGCAAAACTGACTACCGTTTAATGCTGGCAGAATAGAGAAGCCGCCAGGCGGCGCGAGGCGTCCTGGCGGAGAAAGGTGGGGTTAGCCTGCGCGGCTACCGCACCAGCTTGTCTCTTACGAACAGCACTGCCTGTTAATCCACGTTAGTAAAATAATCGCGCGCGGCGGTCTCGACGCGTTTCGCATCCAGCCCGGTCTTCTCAGTGATCTGTTCGATAAACGATTTAAATTTTTCGCTCATCACGTTACCCCCTTCCCAGTGGGCGACGTAAAATTTGCACTGATAGCGATAAAAATGGAGAGTGGTATCTCCTAACGTGTAATACATGCGCTTCTCCTGTCCGGTAGTACGGTTGCCGCGTCCACAGCGTCAGCAACCTCTTTCTCATTACGATCGATCTGCATTCTATCCTCCTCCCAATTGGCTGAAATTTCCAGCGGTGCTTTGCGCCATGGAGCAGGATAAAGCAATGTTAATCTGCGGATAGATAGTGATTTTTTCTAAGGTGGCGCAAAAGTAGCGGTTACCTGCGGGCCGCGCAGGTAACCGGAGAAGAGGGCGGATTAGCGCAGCGTGTTGCGCTCGTCGTCGGACAGGTCCAGGGTCTGCACCATACCACTTTCAGCAGAGCGCACCGCCGCTTCCAGAACGGCCATCACCGCCAGCGCTTCCACCGGCGGCACCGGATTGGCGATCTGGCCCTTCAGCGCATCGCGGATCAGCATATAGTACTGGCGCTGATCGCCCTGCGGGGTAGCCTGCGCGTGGGCCTGCAGCGAGGCATCATAGATAACCAGCGGGTCGTCATCCTGGCCCCAGCCGGCGCTGCCCGGTACCACGCCCGCCAGCAGCTGGCTCTCCTGTTGGTCGGCCCGCGCTTTGATAACGCTACCTTGATCGCCGTGCACGGTGAAGCGCGACGAGCCGCCCGCGACCAGCATGCTGCAGTGCAGGATCACTTTATGCGCCGGGTAGTTTAATACCACATGCGCCCAGTCGTTGATCTCCGCGCCGTCGCGCAGGGTGGCTATGTTACCTTGCACCGACTGCGGCAAACCAAATAGCTGCAGCGCCTGGTCGATCAGGTGCGGCCCCAGGTCGAACCACAAGCCGCTGCCCGGGACGTTCTGCTCGCGCCAGCGGACGCGGACTTCCGGGCGGAAGCGGTCGAAATGCGACTCGAAGTGTTTCACCGCGCCGAGGGTGCCTTGCTCAATCACCTGACGGATCCCGAGATAGTCGCTGTCCCAGCGGCGGTTATGGAAGACGGAGAGCAGACGCTGTTTCTCCTCCGCCAGGGCGATCAGCTCCCGGGCCTCCTGCATATCGAGGGTAAAGGGCTTATCCACCACCACATGTTTGCCGGCGTTCAGCGCCAGGCGGGCCAGCGGGGCGTGCGTGGCGTTAGGGGAGGCGATGACCACCAGGTCAACGTCCGGATGCTGGACCGCTGCTTCCGGGGAGGCGATCACCGTGACGTCCGGCAGGTCGCGTTTGACCTTCTCTTCATCGCGGGAAGCGACGAACGCCAGGTTCAGCCCCGGCACCGAACGGATAAGCGGCGCGTGGAAGGTCTTACCGACGAATCCGTAGCCAATCAGGGCGATATTTATCGTGTTGTTACTCATCAGGTTCTCCACGTTGTTAAGCGTCAGCAATATGTACAGAGAGGACGGGATCATCTCCCAGCTCAGCCCAGGGACGATCAAGAAAAAGATGGTGAATGTCGCTGAGCCCGGCCACCCGCCACGGTTCGCAGCGGTTGAGTTTGGTATGGTCCGCCACCAGCCAGTGCTCGGCGCTGGCGGCCAGCATGGCGCGTTTAACGTCGGCATCAGCTTCCTGGCTGGCGCTCAGCCCCAGCTCGGCATGGAGCGCGCAGGCGCCGAGAATGGCGATATCGGCCCGGTAGCGGGTGACCAGCGACAGGGTCGCGCTGCCGGCGAACAGCCGTTGTTTACTATCCCACTGGCCGCCAAGCAGGATCAGCTGGATATCGGCACGGTCGCTGAACAGCTGAGCGATATCCAGAGAAGCCGTGATCACGGTCAACGGCCCTTTCAGCTGGGCTGCCACCGCCAGCAGCGTGCTTCCGGCGTCGAGAAACAGCGTCGAGCCAGAGGGAATGCGCGCGGCGACCTGCTGACCCAGGCGCTGCTTGGTCTGGGTGAGAAGAGCGTTTCTGCCCTGGCGCGTCATGGCCGGGACGTTAAGGGCGATGGCCCCGCCGTGGCTTTTCTGCAGCACGCCCTGTTGTTCCAGGTCGCTCAGATCGCGGCGAATGGTATCGGCCGACACCTGCAGCTCTGCAACCAGTTCGCTGATGCTCAGCTGACCGGTTTCGCTAAGCCTGTCGAGAATATGTTTTTGCCTGGCGAGCTTATGCATGGCCATTGACTCCGCAAATTAACGCAATAAGCAGCATAATACAGCAAGAAGTTGCAAAATAAACGGCAAAACGTCGCTCTGTATGTGTTGAATCGTGAAGAACTTGATTTCACTAAGTTTTAACGTTAAATGAGGGGAGCGCCGCGACCGGGGGCGAAAGCGCTTTTCAATGAAGCGACTAGGCCTGTATTTCCGGGTCATTAAAAGCAAGAATGCGCGCTTTCGCGTACCTTATAGAGAAGGCGCGTAATTTAGCAGATATGGATTAACGGAGGTTGAGTGGACGCGATTAAAGGCTCGGAGTTGCAGATACCGGACGCGATCTTCGCGTGGGTGCTCGACGGGCAGGGGGGCGTTAAGCCGCTCGCCGATGACGATATTATCGACAAAGACAAGCCTTGCTGGCTGCATCTCAACTATACCCATAGCGACAGCGCCGACTGGCTGGCGGCCACCCCGTTGCTGCCCAATAACGTACGCGATGCCCTGGCGGGGGAGAGCACCCGGCCGCGGGTGACGCGGATCGGTGACGGGGCGCTGATCACCCTGCGCTGTATCAACGGCAGTACCGATGAGCGGCCCGACCAGCTGGTGGCGATGCGCCTGTATATGGATGAGCGGCTGATCGTCTCCACTCGTCAGCGCAAAGTGCTGGCGCTGGACGATGTGCTGGGCGACCTGAAGGAAGGTAATGGCCCGACGGACGGCGGCAGCTGGTTGGTGGAGGTCTGCGATGCGTTGACCGATCATGCCAGCGAGTTTATCGAACAACTGCACGATCGCATTATCGACCTGGAAGACGACCTGCTCGATCAGCAGGTGCCGCCGCGCGGATTTCTCGCGCTGCTGCGTAAGCAGCTGATTGTGATGCGCCGCTATATGGCGCCGCAGCGCGACGTTTATGCCCGGCTGGCCAGCGAGCGGCTGCCGTGGATGAGTGACGATCAGCGGCGGCGAATGCAGGATATCGCCGAGCGGCTGGGGCGCGGTCTGGATGAGATCGACAGCTGTATCGCGCGGACGGCGATCATGAGCGACGAGATCGCCCAGATTATGCAGGAGTCGCTGGCGCGGCGGACCTATACCATGTCATTGATGGCGATGGTGTTTCTACCCAGCACCTTTTTAACCGGCCTGTTCGGCGTCAACCTCGGCGGGACACGCATTTTTCCAATACTCCGATAAGCGGTGCCAGCACAATGACCGTGGCCAGACGGAACAGGGTGTTCATCAGGGCGATGGACACGGTGGTCATGGTCATGGTCATGAAATCAAAGTGGGCGATGGCGTTGGCGATATAGAACACCGTGGCCCAGATCACCACGCCCAGCACGTCGATCAGCAGATACACAAAGGCCGTGCGCTTGCCGCTGACGTTGGCCCCCAGGGCCGACAGCAGCACCGGCACCGCCGCGCCGATGGCGATGCCCATGATGATGGGCAGGGCGATCTCAAAGGTGATGGCCCCGGTGACGGCCAGCGCCTGGAGAATACCCACGGCGGCACTGGCGCTCTGGATGACGCTGGTGAACAGCAGGCCCACCAGAATGCCCAGCAGGGGGTTGGAGAAGGAGGTCAGGGCGTCGATGAACACCTGGCTGTCCCGCAGGGGGGAGACGGCGTCGCTCATGGCGCTCATGCCGTACATCAGCACCGCGAAGCCCAGCAGGATGTCCCCGATGTGGTGGGTAGAGGGCCGCTTGGCGGCCATGCGCAGGATGATGCCGACGACGGCCACCAGGCCCGTCAGGGTGGCGGTGCTCAGCAGGGTCACCCAGCCGCTGCCGCCGCTGAGACTGCTGAGACAGAGGATCCACCCGGTGACGCTGGTGCCCAGAATGGCGCCCATGACGATGCCGATGGCCTGGTTTACCTTCATCATGCCGGAGTTGACGAAGCCCACCACCATCACCGAGGTGGCGGAGGAGGACTGGATCACCGCCGTGACGCCGGTCCCCAGCAGGACCCCCTTGATGGGCGTGCTGGGGAGGTTATGTTCTGTCCCGCGTTTGTGGGCAGTGGCCCGCAGCGCATCAT
>OGZC01000083.1_pt1 | contig 49327 bp, 40 predicted proteins | sample 1576751 | NCBI WGS metagenome assembly OGZC01 (sample SAMEA3541486, study PRJEB24748) | human gut metagenome | biome: human gut; feature: human-associated habitat; material: faeces | place: China | collected 2012
AAGAATCTATCTCAGTCCGTCAAATCAGAACGGCAACACCTATGCAACGGGCGGTACAAACGAAATGGCTCAGTGTGACAAAATCGCCGCCGCAACAACCAAAGCTCTCAAGCGTTGCGGTTTTGAGGTTATGGTTGCAAAGTCGGGAACGCTTATGCAGACACGCTGTCCCGAATCAGATAAGTTTGGAGCAGACATTCATATGCCGATTCACACTAATGCGTTTAACGGCAAATATACGGGCGGTACAAGAGTGTTTTGCCTCAATTCAAACGGCAGAAAGGCTGCCGAGGCGGTGAAAAACGCCCTCGGAGCAATCTCGCCCGGCAAGGATGATTCAGTCAGCTACAAAACCGATCTCTACGAAATCAATGTGCCGAAGGCATTAACCGTGTATGTTGAGTGTGAGTTTCACGACACCGTGACAGGCTCGGATTGGATACGCAAGAATACAGTTGCAATCGGAGAGGCAATCTGCAAGGGTATGTGCAATTATTTTGATGTGAAATACAAAACTGACTCTGCAGGCTCAGACAGTTCAAAAGCGGGTTCGGATAAAGCTTTCAGGCGTTATATCGTGAGAATAACCTCGTCAAACGGCGTGAATATCCGTAAAGGTCCGGGTACAAATTACGATGTGAACGGTGCTGTTCCAAAGGGCGGAGCGTACACGATAGTCGATGAAAAGTCGGGTGCAGGTGCAGCCAAGTGGGGCAAACTCAAAAGCGGCGCAGGCTGGATTGCCCTCGACTATACCGCAAAAATAAAATAAGTTTTAAATCAAACACATAATTGCAAAAATATTCCCCTCGTCCGCCGTAAAAAGTGGGTGAGGGGAGTTTTGTCATCTGTAGATTTGTTAGCTACTTGTTAGCTGTGTGTTAGCTACGATATGTATTTTCCCGTGTTTTAGAGTGATTTAAATATAGTAAAACCCCAGTAAACATCGTATTTACTGGGGTAAAAAGCTATGGTGCGGATAACAGGACTTGAACCTGCACGCTTTTCGGCACAAGATCCTAAATCTTGCGTGTCTGCCAATTTCACCATATCCGCAAATTTCCGTTATTATACCAAATGTTTTTTTCAATATCAATAGACAAATTAGACATTTTGTTATATAATAATTATCAATTATTGTACAAAAGGGAGTTGTAGCAATGAGAAGTATTTTCACCGACAAGGTTTCAGACACGATGCCGCTGCCGGAATATCCGCGGCCTCAGCTTGTGCGCGACGGATGGCAAAATCTTAACGGCCTTTATGATTATAAAATATCAGACAGCAGTGAGAAAAAGCCGAATGATATTGACGGAAAGATTTTAGTTCCATTTGCTCCCGAGTGTTTTTTGTCAAAGGTCGAAAAGGGATTAAAGCCCACCGAAAGACTTTGGTATTTTAAAAAATTTTCATTAAACGACAATTTGAAAGGAAAGAGTATTCTTTTACATTTCGGAGCAGTTGATTGGGAATGCAAAGTATATATTAACGACACCTTTGTAGGTTCACATATCGGCGGTTATTGCGCATTTACTTTTGATATTACCGACTTTTTACGTGACGGTGAAAATGAACTTTCCGTTTGTGTATTTGACCCAACGGATTCTGGCTGGCAGCAACGAGGAAAACAGGTTAACAAAACGCACGGCTTTTGGTATACGGCTACATCCGGCATTTGGCAGACAGTTTGGCTGGAGGCGGTTGACAGCTGTTATATCAGAAAGCTTGATGTTGTTCCCGATATTGATAACAATCTTATATCAATTGATATAGACTTATCCGCCGAAATGAAAGGCGTTAAAATTAAAGCCCGGATAATGGACGGCGACAGCGTTATAGCCGAGAAAACAGTTAAGCAGCATGACGAAATCAAGCTTAAAAAGTACGAATATTGGTCGCCCGAAAATCCCAAACTTTATGATTTGTTTATTACCGTTTCCGTTGGAGATAAAGCGGTAGATTCTGTTAAAAGCTATTTCGGCATGAGAAAGTTCTCAATAGGGCGCGACAAAAAGGGAATAACACGTCTTTTCCTTAACAATGAACCGTATTTCCAAAAGGGACTTTTGGATCAGGGTTATTGGTGCGACGGAGGACTTACGGCGCCTACGGATGAGGCTATGATATTTGATATTTCTGAAATGAAACGTCTCGGATTTAATATGTTGAGAAAACATATTAAGGTTGAGCCGATGCGTTGGTATTATCATTGCGACAGACTCGGCATGCTTGTTTGGCAGGATATGGTAAGCGGCGGAGCGTACATCGGAGATTTCTACGCGGGAGTTTTACCTAATGTAGGTATTTATAAGCTCAAGGATAACAAATACAACAGATTCAGCCGCGGCGATAAAAAATGGCGTCGCAACTACTATGAAGAGCTTGAAGAAATGATAAAACAGCTTTACAGCGTCACGTCAATTTACTGCTGGGTTCCGTTTAATGAGGCATGGGGGCAGTTTGATGCTTTGAAAGTCTGCGATTTTGTCAGAAGCCTTGACAGCCATCGTGTTATTGACCACGCAAGCGGTTGGTATGATCAGGGAGGCGGAGATATTGACAGTATGCATAAATATATCCTCCCGATTCATCTGAGAAAATCAAAAAAACGCGCTTTTGTAGTTACTGAATTCGGCGGCTATTCGAATATAGTTCGGGGCCATACTTGGAATGAGAAAAAAGCATTCGGATATCTTATGTTTAAATCCAAAGAAAGTCTTACGAAGGCCTATAAAAAACTGCTGGATAAGCAAATTATCCCAATAATAGATAAGGGCTTATCCGGTACCGTTTATACTCAGGTAAGCGATGTTGAAAATGAAGTTAACGGAATTTATACATATGACAGAGCAGTTTTAAAAATTGATGAGAATGTTTTGAAGGACATTAACAGTCAGTTAAGATATTGAGAGGATATATATGGCGGCGACAAACAATCAAAAACTTAAGCTTCTTTATATATTAAAGTTTTTACAAGAGAATACAGATGAGAACCACATTGCGCATGCCGAGGATATAAAGCTTTACTTGTTAAATCACGGTATTGCCGCAGAGCGGAAATCAATATACAGCGATATTTCAATCCTTATTGATTTTGGATATGATATAATTAAGAGTAACGGTTCCGGCGGCGGCTACTTTCTTGCAAGTCGTGACTTTGAGCTTGCCGAGCTGAGACTGTTAAGTGATGCGGTTCAAGCTGCAAATTTTATTTCTGCTAAAAAAACAAAACAGCTTCTGAATAAGATATTTACTCTTACAAGCGCAGAGCAGGCAAAAAAAATCAAATCTCAGGTTTATGTTGATAATAGGCCGAAATGTAAAAATGAAGAGCTGTATTATACAATTGATAAGCTTGACCGTGCTATAAACGATAACCGTAAAGTAAAAATAATATATCGCAGACGTATATTATCGGACAATCCTGACCAAGCTTATGAGGAAAAAGAGCATATAATAAGTCCTTATTCTTTAATTTGGTCAAGTGACCACTATTATCTTGTCGGTAACAAAGAAAAATACGATAATCTTATGATTATGAGAATTGACAGAATCAAACACACAGAGATTATTGACGATTCTTTTTCCCGACCGTTTTCGGAAGTGTCTCCTTACAAATTCAGCTTTGATTCCGCCGATTATGCAAGCAAGCACTTCGGTATGTTTTCCGGCGAACCTAAGCCGATTTCTTTATTGTGCAGTAATGATATTGTCGAAAATGTGCTTGACAGGTTCGGAGAGGATGCTAATATACACAAAAACGGACCGTCAAAATTTGTTTTAAATGCCAATTCAGCCGTAAATGACGGATTAGTTTCATGGATTATTCAATTTGGAGGAAACATTCAAGTAACCTCTCCAAATGAGCTGAAAAATATGGTGCTTAAAAGGGCGGAAGAAATCAAGTCTGCATATATAATTTGATTGTTGTGCAAAATTTACAAAAAATAATCAATATTTTCTGTCCATTATCCATAGCGATACTTGAAAAAAATCTAAGTTTGTTATAAAATAAACAAGATGAAAAATGTTAATTAACAACCGAAAGGATGTAAAAAATGAGTAGTGCTTTAAACAAAATGACAGTCGAAGATTTCGATGTCAAAGGTAAGAGAGTTCTCGTTCGTTGCGACTTTAACGTTAAAATGGAAAACGGCGTTATAACAAGCGACAAGAGAATAGTAGCTTCTCTTCCCACAATTCAGTATCTTATAAAGAACGGAGCCAAGGTTATCCTTTGCTCTCATCTCGGCAGACCGAAAGGACAGGTTAATCCCGAGTTTTCTATGAAGCCCGTTGCAGCTCGTCTCTCGGAGCTTCTCGGTCTGAAAGTTAAAATGGCTGACGATGTTGTCGGCCCGAGCGCTCATGCTCTTGCCGCCTCGCTTAAAGACGGCGAAGTAATGCTTCTTGAAAATGTCCGTTTTGAACCCGGCGAGACTAAAAATGATCCCGAGCTTTCAAAGGAATTTGCTTCTCTTGCAGATCTTTATGTAAATGATGCTTTCGGTTCTGCGCACAGAGCTCATTCTTCAACTGCCGGCGTTGCCGCATATCTTCCAGCAGCATGCGGATATCTTATTCAGAAAGAAATTAAGTTTATCGGCGGAGCTTTGGAAAATCCGAAGAGACCGCTTGTTGCAATTCTCGGCGGAGCAAAGGTTTCTGATAAAATCGGCGTAATCACAAATTTAATTGACAAGTGTGATACTCTTATCATCGGCGGCGGTATGGCTTATACATTTATGAAAGCTCTCGGCCACAATATAGGTGATTCTCTTCTCGAGGCTGATAAAGTTGACCTTGCTAAGGAAATGATGGATAAGGCTAAAGCTAAAGGTATTAAATTCCTTATTCCCGTTGATAATAAGGTGGGTAAAGAGTATAAACCCGATACTGAAGCAATGGTTGTTAATTCCGACGAAATTCCCGACGGTTGGATGGGACTTGACATAGGACCTAAGACTCAGCAGCTCTTTGCCGACGCTGTTAAAGATGCCGGTACCGTAATTTGGAACGGACCTATGGGCGTTTCCGAGTGGGACAACTTTGCAGCCGGAACAATAGCAGTTGCTACCGCCATTGCTGATAGTAACGCCATTTCGATTATAGGCGGCGGAGACTCTGCGGCAGCCATACAGAAGCTTGGCTTTGCTGATAAGATGTCTCATATATCGACCGGCGGCGGTGCTTCGCTTGAATATCTTGAAGGCAAAGAACTTCCCGGTATTGCAGCTCTTAACGACAAGAAATAATAAAAATACAGGTGAGTATTTTTACTCACCTGTTAATTATGATAAAGGAGTAATAATTATGAATAAAACACTTCGTAAAGCTGTTATTGCAGGCAACTGGAAAATGAATAAAACTCCGAGCGAAGCTAAGGCTCTTATTAAGGAGATGAAGCCGCTTGTAAAGGATGCAGATTGTGATGTGGTTCTCTGCGTACCTTATATTGATATCCCTGCCGCTGTTGAGGCTGCTAAAGGTTCCAATATAAAAATCGGTGCGGAAAATATTCACTTTAAGGCTTCAGGTGCATTTACCGGCGAGGTTTCGGCAGATATGCTCAAGGAAGCAGGAGTTGAATACGTTATTGTCGGTCACTCGGAGAGAAGAACATACTTCGGTGAAACCGACCAGACCGTTAACCTTCGTGCTCTTGCAGCTTTGAACGCTGGCTTTAAGACTATTATTTGTGTCGGCGAAACACTTGAGCAGAGAGAACTTGGTTATACTGAAACTCTTTTGAAATTCCAGACTAAGATGGCACTTACAAATGTAACAAAGGAACAGCTTGCAAATGTCATAATCGCTTATGAGCCTGTTTGGGCAATCGGTACTGGCGTAACAGCCACATCCGATCAGGCTGATGAGGGTAACGGCTTTGTAAGAGCTGCTATCGAGGAAGCCTACGGTAAAGATGCTGCTGAGAGCGTAACAGTTCAGTACGGCGGTTCAATGAATGCGAAAAATGCCGAAGAACTTCTTTCTAAAGTAAATGTTGACGGCGGACTTATCGGTGGTGCGTCTCTTAAAGCCCAGGATTTCTCCGTAATAGTTGCCGCTGCTTCTAAATAATGATTGAATAGTTAGATAAGGTGATTTGAATGAAAAAACCTGTTGTTTTATGTATAATGGACGGCTTCGGCCACAACCCGTCCGATTACGGCAATGCGATAAAAGCTGCTAATACTCCGCGGTTAGATGAATTTATGAAGAATGATCCCATGACATATATCGGAGCTTCAGGAATGGATGTAGGCCTTCCGGACGGCCAAATGGGTAACAGCGAGGTAGGTCATACAAATATCGGTGCCGGCAGAGTAGTTTATCAGGAACTCACAAGAATTACTAAGGCAATAACCGACGGTGATTTCTTTAAGAATCCGGCATTTATGGGTGCGGTTGAAAATTGCAAAAAATACGGTACGGCTCTCCACTTGATAGGCCTTTTATCCGACGGCGGCGTACACAGCCACAATACTCATCTTTATGCTTTACTGGAACTCGCTAAACGTAACGGCATTAAGGACGTTTATGTTCATTGTCTTCTTGACGGTCGTGACGTACCGCCGGCATCCGGAGTTGAGTATATAAAAGAGCTTGAAGATAGAATGAGCGAAATCGGTGTTGGCAAAATTGCTACCTTAATGGGCAGATTTTATGCTATGGACCGTGACAATATGTGGGACAGAGTCGGAATGGCATACAGGGCTATGGTCAACGGTGAAGGCGTACACAATTCAAACGCCGTTGATGCAGTCGAAAAGTCTTATGAGACAATCGATGGTGACGGTAAGCATCTTACAGACGAATTTGTTATGCCCACAGTATGCTCCGAAGACGGCAAAATTAAAGAAAATGATTCTGTGGTATTCTTTAATTTCCGTCCGGACCGTGCAAGAGAAATAACAAGAGCTTTTGTGGATCCTGAATTTAAAGGATTCGAAAGGAAGTATTTCCCTCTTTATTATGTTTGCATGACTCAGTATGATGAGACTATGCCGAATGTTAAGGTCGCTTTTGCACCTGAGGCTCTTAAAAATACTATGGGAGAATATCTTTCTTCTCTCGGCAAAACACAGCTTCGTATAGCTGAGACACAAAAATATGCGCACGTTACATTTTTCTTTAACGGTGGAGAAGAAAAAGTATATCCGGGCGAAGACAGAGTCCTTATCGATTCACCCAAAATTTCAACATTTGACTTGAAGCCTGAGATGAGTGCTTATGAGGTCTGCGACGCCGCTTGTGAGAGAATACTCAGCGGAAAATACGATGTTGTAATTCTTAACTACGCTAACTGTGATATGGTGGGGCACACGGGTGTTTTCCCTGCGGCGGTAAAAGCTGTTGAAACTGTTGATGAATGCGTCGGTAAGCTTGTTGATGCAGTCAATAAGATGGGCGGCGTTACACTTATAACCGCGGACCACGGTAATGCAGATAAAATGTATGCTGAGGACGGAACACCGTTTACTGCCCACACAACCAATCCCGTTCCGTTGATTGTAGTAGGTTATGATTGCAAGCTCAAACAAAATGGCGGCAGACTCTGCGACCTTGCGCCTACAATGCTTGACATTATGGGACTTGCAAAACCTGCTGAGATGACAGGTGTTTCTCTTATTGAAAAGTAATAAGCTTCACCATTAGGGTTGCTGTAATTACACTAACCATATTGGCACACAGCGAAGCAAAAGCTGTGTGCCTTATCTTTTTTATACCTATTGCTCCGTAATAAACGGTTATTACATAAAAAGTGGTTTCAGTTGACGCCATTACAGCGGAAGCACATCTGCCTATAAATGAGTCGCAGCCATAGTCTTTTAGCAGATTTTCAAATATGCTTAGGGACCCGCTGCCTGACAGCGGAGTTAGTGTTATCAGAGGTATCAGTTCGGCAGGGATACCGATATTTGTAAAAACAGGCGTTATAAGTTTTGTGAAGTAATCGCAGAGACCCGATTTTGTAAACATATTTACTGCCAGCATCATTGCCGTAATCGCCGGGAAGATGGCCAACCCGGTTTTGAGTCCTGACGGCACGCCATCGGTAAAATCCTGAAAGACGTTTCTCTTTTTCAAGAGCGAATAACATACTGTCCCTGCAATGAAAATAATGAATATGTAAGCACCTATTTTATTCATATTTGTTACCACCGAGCATCTTTGTCAAAATAATACCTGTTGCGACCGATGCAAATGAGGCTACGAGCGAAGCCGCCACAAAGTCCAAGGGATTTGCGGCACCGTTATTTTGCCTTACAGCTGCTATTGTAGACGGAAACACCTTTAAAGCTGTTGAGTTTAAGACTACAAACATAACCATATTGTTTGTGGCTGTATATCCGTTAGGTCTGTCTTTTGCAAACTCTTTCATAACCAATATACCAAGCGGAGTCGAGGCGTTTCCAAGTCCTAACAGTCCTGCTGCCATGCTGAGACTTATCGCGTCAAAAAGTTTGCTTTTGGGTTTTACATCTTTAAATAAAAGCTTAATAATAGGGGACAGGGCCTTTGAAAATAATTTATTTAAGCCTGATTTTTCTATAATATTCATAATGCCACCCCAAAAGCAAAATACCCCTAATACAGATAGCAAAAATTCAACCGATTGTTTGCCGGATGCAATAATAGCACTTGATAAGCCCTCTGTACTGCCACAAATAAATGAAAATATTACGCTTAGAAGAATTATGGCACACCATATATAATTCATCACTTCTATCACCGATACCATGTATATTCATATGAAATGATAAATAGATATTGCATTTTCGTTGACATAATAATTTTAAAATGCTATATTATGTCAAAAGGAAGTTCCGAATGTTGCTTTTTGTTGAATGTTAGGAGTGAATATTATGAAATCTACGGGCATGGTCCGTGGAATTGATAAAATGGGCAGGGTGGTACTGCCGACCGAGACCCGTAAGCTTTTGAACCTCGTAGCAGGTAAAAGTGCCGTAGAGATATATACTGATGACGACTCCATCGTTTTAAAAAAATATGTTCCGGCGTGTATTTTTTGCGATAGTGTAGATGATATTGTAGAGTATAAAGGAAATAAAATTTGTAAGCAGTGTATTGAAAAACTAAATGCACTTGCAGAAGAATAAAATGCGTATTTTTATTGATGCCGACGGATGTCCTGTCACCGAATCAGCCATTAATTTTGCCAAACAACACAATATAGAGTGCTATGTTGTATGTGATACTTCTCATGAATTTTCGTTTAATTATGCAAGTGTTATTACAGTTTCAAAAGGCAAAGACAGTGCAGATTACAAAATAGTCAATCTTATATCACCCGGCGATATTGTGGTAACGCAGGATTATGGTCTTGCTGCTATGTGCCTTGCAAAGAATGCAAGGGCTATAAATCAAAACGGTTTGATTTATACTGACAATAACATTGACTTTCTTTTGCAGTCAAGGCATATTTCTCGTGAAATTCGTATGTCTGGCGGCAGAACGAAAGGACCGCATAAACGAAAAGATTTTCAAAATGAAGATTTTTTAAGGTCTCTTAAAAGTTTAATTGAGAATAAATAAAAAACGATATCGAAGATTTAACTTCGATATCGTTTTTTTGTGTTGATTGTAATTAAAGGTTACTTACATGATAACTGAGAGTCATAAGGCTATCGGAAAGATGTACATTTTCAACTGCAACATTTGGGTAATCCGAAGCAATATCATAATGACTGAAATTCCAAAATCCTTTTACACCGAGTTTAACAAGCTCATCAACAATTTCTTTTGCATTATCGCTTGGTATACAAAGCACTGCAACGGCAGGGGAGTTGTCGCGACAAAAATCATACAGACCGTTAATATGTCTTACGGGTATGTTACGTACAAGCTTGCCTGCAAGTGCTTCGTTTTTATCAAAAATACCGATGAGGTTAAACCCGCGTGCTTCAAAAGACATATGAGAAGCTATGGCGTGACCGAGATTTCCTGCACCTATTAGTATAGTCTTAAGATGATTGTTGACACCGAGTATAGAACCTATTTCTTTGTACAGCTGTTCGACATTATATCCGTATCCTTGCTGACCGAAGCCACCGAAGCAATTAAGATCCTGGCGAATTTGTGAAGCGGTAAAACCCATTCTTTTTGATAACTCACCGGATGATATACGAACTGTTCCGTTCTTTTTTATTTCACCTAAAAAGCGATAATATCTCGGAAGTCTTTTAACAACAGATAACGATACCGAATCATTTTTTGCCATTACTCAGTTCACCTCACTTTGAAAGCTTTTGAACGGTTTCCATTACATAATCGCCGAATTCGCTGCATGTTGCACCGTCTTCTCGTCCGGTAATTACATATTTTTTATCGGTGAACATACAGTAATCCAGAGCCTTTTCAAGAAGATCTGCTTTGTCTTGTTTACCGATGTGCGACAGAAGCATAACTGTAGCACGGAGCATGGAGCAAGGATCGGCATATTGACCTCTTCCTTCGGAAATCATACGCGGAGCAGAACCGTGTATAGCTTCGAACATTGCATATCTTTTCCCGAGATTAGCACTTCCTGCCGTGCCGACGCCGCCTTGGAATTCGGCAGCTTCGTCGGTTATAATATCGCCGTATAGATTCGGGAGAACAAAAACTTTAAAGTCTTTGCGGCGCTTTTCATCAATAAGCTTTGCTGTGGTTATGTCGATATACCATTCATCAGTAGTGATTTCAGGGTACTCCTTGCCGATATTTTTGCATATGTTGAGGAATTTACCGTCTGTCGTTTTAATAACATTAGCTTTGTTGATAATTGATACGCGATCTTTGTGATTCTTACGAGCATACTCATACGCCATTTTGGCAATTCTTTCCGAACCTTCACTTGTTGCTACAACAAAATCAAATGCAAGATCGTCGTCAACATTTATGCCCTTTGAACCTACGGCATAAGCACCCTCGGTATTTTCGCGGAAAAATGTCCAATCTATTCCTTTTTCAGGAACTTTTACAGGGCGAACATTTGCAAATAAATCAAGAGCTTTTCTCATGGCAACATTGGCACTTTCGATGTTGGGCATACCGCTGCCTGCTTGCGGTGTCGTTGTTGGGCCTTTTAAAATAACGTGACATGATTTAAGCTCTTCCAGAACATCGTCGGGAATAGCCTGCATATGGGCAATTCTGTTTTCTATTGTAAGTCCGTCGATGACTTTAAACTCAACTTTTCCGGCTTTAACATCGTCTTCAAGCATATACTCAAGAACTCGTGCCGATTCTTTTGTTATAATCGGTCCAATGCCGTCTCCGCCGCAAACGCCGATGACTATTTTATCAAGTTTATCATAGTCAATACTGTCCTTTTGAGCTTTAATTCTGTCTGAACGTTCCGATTGCTCGCGAACGAGTGCTTCAAACTTTTTTAAAGCTTCCTGCAAATTTTCTTCAGTCATTTTTATCCTCCTATTATAATGATTCTCTTGTGTAGTTGAGAAGACCGCCCGCAAGGATAATATCCTTTTGGCGTGTTGACAAATCATATTTAAGCTCGAACTTTTCGCCGGTTGTTTCGTTAAGCAACATCACGGGTTTGTCTGAGAGTATCTCGTCTTTTACATTTTTAAGACCGAGAAGGTCGCCCTCGGAAATCTTGTCGTAATCATCGGGGTTTTTAAAGTTGAGAGGCAATATACCGGCATTAATAAGATTTGCACAGTGAATTCTTGCAAATGATTTTGTGATAACCGCCTTTATACCGAGATAAAGCGGAACCAAAGCCGCATGTTCACGAGAAGAGCCCTGACCGTAGTTGGCGCCGCCGATTATAATTCCTTTGCCTTCTTTTTTACATCTGTCGGGGAATTCCTTGTCGCACACTCCGAAGCAGAACTGTGAAAGGTAAGGTATATTTGAGCGATAGGGTAGTATCTTGGCACCTGCCGGCATAATATGATCGGTGGTTATATCATCTCCGACTTTGAGAAGTGCTTTAGCTTCAATGCTCTCCGGTAATTTTTCGGTTTTTGGGAACGGTTTGATGTTTGGACCGTAAATAACCTCAACCTTGTCTGCGTCTTCTTCTGAAGCGGGCATTTCTATCATATTGTCATTAACAATAAATCTGTCGGGCATAAGGATGTGAAGCGGTTCTCCGTTTTCTCTCGGATCGGTCAATACACCGGTGATTGCCGATACCGCGGCAGTCTCGGGGCTTACAAGGTATATTCCTGCGTCTGCGGTTCCTGAACGTCCCTCAAAGTTTCTGTTGAACGTTCTGAGAGAAATGCCTTTTGAATTAGGCGACTGACCCATACCTATACATGGTCCGCAAGCGCTTTCGAGAATTCTGGCACCCGCATTTATCATATCCGAGAGTGCTCCGTTGAGTGCAAGCATATTAAGCACCTGCTTTGAACCCGGAGCGATGCTCAGGCTGACGTTTTCGGCAACGGTATGTCCCTTTAATATAGCCGCGACTTTCAGCATATCCATTAAAGAGGAATTAGTGCATGAGCCTATGCATACCTGGTCAATTTTAATTTTGCCTATTTCAGAAACCTTTTTTACTTTATCGGGCATATGCGGCATAGCTGCAAGAGGCTCAAGAGAAGAAAGGTCTATTTCAATAAATTCGTCGTATACCGCATCGCTGTCGGCAGAAAGCTCTGTCCAATCATCAACTCTGCCTTGTGCTTCAAGAAACGCCTTGGTTATTTCATCTGACGGGAAAACCGACGTTGTTGCTCCAAGCTCAGCACCCATATTAGTTATAGTTGCTCTCTCCGGAACGGATAAAGATTTAACGCCTTCGCCTGTATACTCGATTATTTTGCCTACACCGCCCTTAACAGTCATTCTTCTGAGAACTTCAAGGATTACGTCTTTGGCCGTAACATAAGGGCTGAGTTTTCCGGTAAGATGTACATTGACGATTTTCGGCATGGTAATATAGTATGTGCCGCCGCCCATTGCAACAGCTACGTCAAGTCCACCTGCACCCATAGCGAGCATACCTATACCGCCGCCTGTGGGTGTGTGGCTGTCAGAGCCAATAAGCGTTTTTCCGGGTTTGCCGAAACGTTCTAAGTGTACTTGATGGCAAATACCGTTTCCCGGACGAGAAAATCTAATTCCGCGTTTCTTTGCAACACTGCCTATAAAACGATGGTCATCTGCATTCTCAAATCCTGTCTGCAAGGTATTATGGTCAACATAAGCAACCGAAAGCTCTGTTTTAACTCTTTTAATGCCCATGGCTTCAAATTCAAGATATGCCATAGTGCCGGTTGCATCCTGAGTAAGAGTCTGGTCTATTTTGAGACCGACCTCACTGCCGACTTTCATTTCTCCGCTGACAAGATGTGACTTAATAAGCTTTTGAGCTACTGTGTAACCCATATAGATCGCTCCTAACTTTTTCACATTTTTAACAATCTTATTTTAATCCATATGAAATACTTTGTCAATGAATTATCAAGTGAATTTTCATCATATAACCTGATTTTCTTTAATAATAGGGAAATAGAGATTATATCATAGCAAGTCTGCATAAATATAAGAGGTTTATGTGTACCGCTTTGCGCTTGAAAACAAAATAACCTAAAAAAAGCAAAAAAATAAAGCTTACCGCTTAAAAAGGCGGTAAACAATATTTTTTTGCCCAGAAAATATTTGATCCCCTCAATAAACTAAATTATATACGTCATAATGGAAAAAGTCAATAAAAATTTTAAAAAAGTTTAAATTCTTTTATAAATTAAATGAGTTTTTGATTCGAACTTGAGAAAAAGTAAAAAACAAGTGCTTTTTTACACTAATGGCAATAACAGTATTTTAAATATCAACCTGGAACAGCTATTGCTATAAAAAAACATTTGTGCTAAAATAACTACAGTTATAAAATGAGTTATTATGGGCATAATGATATTTGACTTTATATGGGGGTATTGTTATGACTTATAGTAATTTGATTGAACCTATTTCTCCAAAAGAATCTCCCACGGAATTTCCGGATGCTTCGGTAGACGAAGATGACAATACGGACGGCGATATAAAACAGATTGTTGAGACGGGTTCGGTTACTGTTTCCAAAGACGGTCATTATATTCATTGCCTTACTGTGATAGGGCAGATTGAAGGGCATTTTATATTGCCGCCGCAAAATAAAACAACAAAATATGAGCACGTTATACCTCAGCTTGTTGCTATAGAAGAAAGTAGAGATATAGAAGGTCTGATTATAATTTTGAATACCGTCGGTGGAGACATAGAAGCCGGGCTTGCACTTGCGGAACTTTTAAGCGGTATGAGAAAACCTACTGTATCGCTTGTTCTCGGCGGGGGGCATTCAATCGGCGTGCCGTTGGCGGTTTCCGCTAAAAAGTCTTTTATTGTTCCGTCGGCAACAATGACTGTGCATCCGGTGCGAATGAACGGGCTTGTACTCGGCGTTCCTCAAACATTGTCTTATTTTGATAAGATGCAGGAAAGAATAGTAAGATTTGTTGCAGATAATTCTTCGATGAAATCAGAAAGATTCAGAGAACTTATGACTGCAACCGGAGAACTCGTTATGGATGTCGGAACGGTTCTTGACGGAGAAGCTGCTGTAAAAGAGGGCCTTATTGACAGTCTCGGCGGTTTATCCGATGCTCTTGATTGCCTTTACGGTATGATAACAAAGGAGAATAGGTAGTGGTTCTTTATTCTGTGATTTCGCCATATGAGATTTTTCCTTTTACGGCGCCGGAAAATTCAGTAAGGTCTATTGACGGTGGTTATGTGGAATATAGAAATATTAACGGAAAATGTACCGCAGTTTCTTTGCGTTCTACAAATCCGTATGATTATATATCTTCAAAATATTTTAATCCAAAAATTCATTATCGGAGGATATTATGAGTGTTTTAAAAGCTATTATTTTGGGCATAGTGCAGGGCGTTACCGAATTTCTACCGGTTTCGAGCAGTGGACATTTATCACTCTTCCATTATCTGTTGGGAACCACAAGCGATACATCCCTTTTGTTTGATGTAATGCTTCACTTGGGAACTTTAATCGCAGTCTTTATTGTTTATTACAAAACTATTTGGGCTCTTGTTATTGAGTTCTTTAAACTAATCAAGGACATTTTTACAGGTAAATTTAAATTTAAGGAAATTACCGGAACAAGAAAAATGCTGATCATGTTTGTATTTTCGTGTATTCCGTTGCTTTTCTTGCTTATACCTGTGGGCGGCGGTCAAAAACTTATGGACGTTTGCGGCAGTTTTGCTGAGGATGATAACCTTTGGGTCGAGGGATTCAGTTTCCTGTTAACAGCTGTATTACTTCTCACTTCTACATATATATCAAAGAAAAAGAAGCTTGTTAGAGAAGTTAATACGACAGATGCGTTTGCCGTAGGTGTAGCTCAGGCGTTTGCTGCGGCTTTTCCCGGGCTTTCACGTTCCGGATCGACGATATCAACCGGTATGATGTGCGGCGTAAACAAGGAGTATATGGTTCAGTATTCGTTCATTCTTGGTATTCCTGCAATAATTGCCGCTAATATATCTCAGACTAAAGATGCAATTGAAATTCATCAAAGCATCGAAGTGTTGCCTACCGTGATAGGCATAATTACTGCAATGGTAGTAGGTGTTCTTTGCATTAAACTTCTTCAATGGATACTGAAAAAAGATATGTTTAAATATTTCGGATATTATTGCATAGCAATCGGTATATTTACGCTTGCGTGCCAGATATTCAAAATTCACTTTTAATGATTTTAATGGAGCTGAATTAAATGCCGGCAACAAAAAATAAGAAAGTTTCTCCGCCGAAAAGAGGAAAAAGACCTTCTTCTACAAAAAGCACAAAACAAAATGAAGAAAAAGCGGCGGCTAACAGGCAGCTTGCCGCAATAATTCTTTTTGCCGTTTCGGTCTTTTTTATATGTCTTTCGTTTATTAACGGAGGAGGCTTGTGGGGTGTTTTACGGACTCTCAGTTTTGGCCTTTTCGGCTTCTCGGCATTTATATGGCCGTTGATTTTAATATATATTGCAGTTATGGCTACGCTTGATAAGACCGACCAAAAAATCGGAGTTAAGATTTTTGAGGCCGCAATGCTGATAATACTTTTATCCGCTGCTATACATATTTTCGGCTTTCACGGGGTTGTTGACTTTTCGGAAAATGTTATAGATGCCTACAATGCTTATAGATTTGACGGTTCACTTGTCGGCAGCGGCGCTGTCGGCGCAATAATAGGCGGTGCGATATTGCTTGCTACCGGCAGCAGCAAGCCGGCTGCGATAGCTATTATTTTGATATTAATGTTCTTGTTTTTAATGCTGATGACCGGGACAACCTTAAAAAAATTGATGAAGGGTGTTTACAGTCCTGTCAAGAAAGTCAGTGAGTATCGTGAGGAAAAGCTTGAGCAGCTCGCGAGTGCGGAAGAGCGAAATCGAGAGTCATTTAATCCCGATGTTGATTTAGGCCCGGAGCCGGTTACGGAAAAATCAGCAAAGAAATCAAAGAAAACAGCCGATATTGTCAAATTTGATAATGTGGATAAAAAAGAACAAGACGAAGCTGAAACAAATGAACTTACGGAGTCAAAACCGGTGCTTCTTGATGATATAATTAAAAAGATGAACGGTGACGAAGCAAATTCACAAATTTCAAAACCGATAGAAGAAGCTGCAAAAAGCTCTGCGTCTGCTTCTGCGTTAAAATCAGTAAAAGGCACCGTATCCGATGATGAAAATGACAAACCGAAAGCCGAATATCAATTGCCTTCGTTAGATTGTCTGGCCGAGCCTAAAAACGGCCGAAATGTTAAATATGAGGACGAACTCAAGGCGAATGCCACTAAGCTTGTTGATACTCTTAAGAGTTTTGGGGTTGAAACAAGAATTGTTGATATAAGCAGGGGACCGTCGGTAACTCGCTATGAAATCCAGCCTGCCGCAGGTGTTAAAATCAGCCGAATAACCAATCTCTCGGACGATATAGCATTAAACCTTGCAGCTTCGGGTGTCAGAATTGAAGCTCCGATACCTAATAAGGCGGCTGTCGGAATAGAAGTGCCGAATAAAAACCGTTCTACGGTTACTCTGCGCGAAATTATTGATACAGATCAATACAGAAATGCGAAATCAAAGCTCTTTGTCGCGTTGGGCAAAGATATTGCAGGAAATTGCACATATGCAGACCTTGCTAAAATGCCGCACCTTTTGGTTGCCGGCACTACCGGTTCAGGTAAATCTGTATGCCTTAACTCGATGATTGTCAGCATACTTTATAATGCAAAACCCGATGAAGTTAAGCTTCTTATGATAGACCCGAAGCAGGTTGAATTTACGGTCTATAACGGAATTCCGCATCTTATAGTTCCTGTTGTATCTGACCCGCGTAAAGCTTCGGGTGCTCTTGCGTGGGCGGTTACCGAAATGTTGTCAAGATACAAAACTTTTTCGGATAACAATGTGCGTGACATCAGCGGTTATAACAGCATATGCGAGAGTATCGGTCAGAAAAAAATGCCGCAAATCGTTATTTTTATAGATGAACTTTCGGACCTTATGATGGCAGCGCCGCACGAGGTAGAAGATTCAATTTGTCGTCTTGCTCAAATGGCACGTGCTGCGGGAATGCACCTTGTTATTGCCACTCAAAGACCGTCTGTTGACGTAATTACAGGTCTTATTAAAGCTAATATTCCCAGTCGTATTTCATTAAAGGTTTCCTCCCAAATCGATTCGCGCACCATAATTGATACGGCAGGAGCTGAAAAGCTTTTAGGTAATGGCGACCTTTTATTCTACCCGGTAGGAATTGCAAAGCCTCAACGTATACAGGGTTGTTTTCTTTCGGATAAAGAAGTAGAAACTGTTGTTGACTTCATTAAAAAACAGGAGAAATCTTCTTATGACGATGAAGTAATGAATGAAATCGAGCGACAGGCTGCAATGGAAAAGAAGAAAAACGGCGGAGCTGTTTCGGACGGTGATGATTCCGACGGCGAAACAGACGAAATGGTTCCGAAAGCAATAGAGGTTGTCGTTGATGCGCAGATGGCTTCTACAACCCTGCTTCAAAGAAAACTTAAGCTCGGTTATGCAAGAGCCGCAAGAATTATAGATACTCTTGAAGAACGAAATATTATAGGTCCGTATGAAGGCAGTAAACCGAGAAAAGTCCTCGTAACAAAGCAACAGTGGTATGAGATGAATGCTTTGGCACAGGGTGGAGCTGCAAAAGATTACACTGCCTCCGATGAAAAAAACGATGATACGGAAATTCCGGAGTAAATTATGAATGGTTTCTTACCTGTAACAAAAGAAGAAATGATTGCGCTCGGATGGGATAGCCCTGATTTTGTTTATGTTTCCGGTGACGCTTATGTGGATCATCCCAGCTTTGGTGCGGCTATAATTACACGTGTGCTGGCATCTCAAGGATTTCGGGTGTGTATGCTGTCGCAGCCTAATTGGAAAAACACGTGCGATTTTATGCGTTTCGGCAGGCCGAAGTATGGCTTTTTGCTCTCTTCCGGCAATATTGATTCTATGGTTGCTCATTACACCGTAGCTAAAAAGCCTCGAAGTAAGGACGCGTATTCTCCCGGCGGAAAAATGGGAAAAAGACCTGATAGAGCCGTAATTGTTTATTGTAAAAAAATCAGAGAAGCTTATAATAACGTTCCTATAATAATAGGTGGGCTTGAGGCTTCGCTTCGCAGATTTGCTCATTACGATTATTGGGAAGATAAGCTACGACCCTCGATTCTTTTTGACTCGGGGGCTGATTTGCTTATTTACGGAATGGGAGAAAAGCAAACGCTTGAAGTGGCGAACAGGCTGAAAAACGGTGAAGATATACATTTGATGCATGACATTAACGGAACATGCTATGCTGTTCCCGTTTCCGAAACTCCGCTGTACGGTAAAGAATGTCCATCTTACGAGAATGTATTGAAATCCAAAAAGGAATATGCTGTTTCCGTGAGAATTGAGCAGGATGAGCAGGATCATATTCGCGGAAAGCTTCTGAAGCAGCGTCACGGTAATATGATGCTTGTGCAGAATCCGCCGATGTCTCCGTTAACAAGAGATGAGCTTGACCTCGTTTATTCTCTTCCTTATACTCGTGAGTATCACCCTATGTATGAAGAATTTGGCGGAGTTCCGGGGCTTGAAGAAGTTAAATTTTCAATAACACACAACCGCGGCTGTTTCGGCGCGTGTAACTTTTGCTCGTTAGCATTTCACCAGGGGCGGTTTGTTACATCAAGAAGCAAAATGTCCGTTCTCGCCGAGGCTGAAAAACTGAAACAATTACCTGATTTTAAAGGGTATATACATGATGTAGGAGGCCCAACCGCAAACTTTAGGTATCCTTCGTGTGAAAAACAGTTAAAAAACGGCTTGTGTAAAGGAAAAAAATGCTTGGCTCCGAGTGCTTGTCCCGCTCTTAAAGCGGATGAAACTGAATATTTAGATGTTTTAAGAGAGCTGAGAAGGATTCCGGGCATCAAAAAAGTTTTTATTCGCTCCGGTATAAGATATGATTTTATGCTAAAGGATAAAAATAATGATTTTTTCAAAGAACTTGTAAAATATCATATAAGCGGGCAGCTAAAGGTTGCACCAGAGCATTGCTCCGCTGCAGTTCTCGACAAAATGGGTAAACCGCATATAGACGCTTACATAGAATTTTCAAAAAAGTATTTTGATTATACTAAGCGTATTGGGAAGGAACAGTATCTTGTTCCATATCTAATGTCTTCACATCCGGGAGCCACTCTAAAGGATGCGGTTAAGCTTGCGGAATTTATAAAAAAAGAACATTTACACCCAGAGCAGGTGCAGGATTATTATCCCACTCCGGGAACAATTTCAACTGCAATGTTTTATACGGAACTTGACCCGTATACACTTGAGCCTGTGTATGTGGCGAAAAATCCGCATGATAAGGCCATGCAAAGAGCACTAATGCAGTATTTTAATCCGAAAAATTATGATCTTGTTGAAGAGGCACTTAAACGCGCCGGGAGACAGGATTTAATCGGCCTCGGAAGCAATTGCCTTATAAAGCCGCGCCCCGGAACAAAGCAAACCAAAGCAAAACAATCTTACGGTAAAAATGGTAACAACAGATATGGCAAAAAAAAGAAAAACAAATAAAAAACAGATATTGATATTCGCAATTATCGCTGTTTTGTTTATGGTTTCCGTTGTAATTACATATTTTCCGGGAAAGGTATTTCCTACTTGGAGTTCGATTTACCGTTATGCCGGAGTGAATGAGACTGCGAGTACAGACACATATCCGTTTATGGTAAGCTATTTGGACGTCGGTCAAGCTGATTGTGAGCTTATAACCTGCGGCGGTCAAGCTGTCCTGATTGATTCCGGAGATATAGACGCATACGATAAAGTTGCCGCATATCTTAATGCTCTTGACATTAAAAAAATAGACTATTTTATTTTGACACACGCACATTCCGACCATATCGGCAGTGCCGCAAAAATTATTCAAAATTTTGAAATCACCAATATAATTATGCCGCGTTATACAGAGCAGAATATGCCCGATACAAACATTTATACAAATTTGCTTAAGACTATATCCGAGAGCGGTGCAACGGCTTATGCCGCAACTCCCGGAGACAGATATGATTTAAACGGATTTTGTTTTTCTGTTTTGGCACCTAATGATGATTATGAGGAGCTGAATAATTCTTCGGTGGTTATTAAGGCAACTTACGGTAAAAATTCATTTTTGTTTATGGGCGATGCCGAGAAAAAATCCGAAAAAGATATTTTAAATGCCGGATTTGATGTTTCGGCGAATGTGATAAAGCTCGGGCATCACGGCAGTAAGACATCTTCTTCGGAAGTTTTTCTGAAATCTGTTAACCCTACGCTTGCAATTATATCTTGCGGCGTGAATAATCAATATAATCTGCCGTCTGGAAAAACTCTCGATATGCTCGATAAGCTCGGTATTCAGTATAAGCGCACCGATGTGAGCGGTACGATTGTTGTTGGCAGCGACGGTGAACACATTTATGTATCAACGGAGAAATAGCTATGGATGAGTTTTTTGTTGTAGACAGGGTTGAAAACAATATTGCGGTTTTAGAGTGCCCCGACGGTAAGTTCTTAAATGTTGAGGTTGATTCATTGCCTTTTAAAGTCAGAGAGGGCAATGTTTTATTAAAAAAATCGGACGGTACATTTACGTTGTCAAATGACGAAGAGAAAAAAAGAAAAGCCCAAGCCTATTCTCTTCAGGAAAAAATTTTCGGCAATAGGTGAAAAAGACTTGCATTTACATTTAAATAATGGTATAATGCTTCCGCAATTCGCACGCATGGTGATTATCGCAAAATTGCATTTTTATGTCTTGCGTTAAAGTGATCTGTGCGGAGGATAAAATAAGGAGGACAAAACAATGTCAGTAGTATCAATGAAACAGCTTCTTGAAGCCGGTGTACATTTCGGTCACCAGACAAGAAGATGGAACCCGAAAATGGCTGAGTACATTTTCACAGAAAGAAACGGAATTTATATCATCGACCTTCAGAAAACGGTCAAAAAGCTTGAAGAAGCTTATATGTTTGTTCGTGATCTTGCAGCCAACGGTGAGGAAATCCTTTTCGTAGGTACCAAAAAACAGGCTCAGGATTCTATTAAAGAAGAAGCCGCTCGTTGCGAAATGCCTTATGTTAACGCTCGTTGGCTCGGCGGTATGCTTACCAACTTCACTACAATTAAGCAGAGAATTAAGAGACTCGGTCAGCTTGAGGCAATGAAAGAGGACGGCACATTCGATATGCTTCCCAAGAAAGAAGTTGCTAAGCTCGAGCTCGAAATCGAAAAGCTTGAAAAGTTTATGGGCGGTATAACCGAAATGAAGAAACAGCCGGCTGCTATGTTTATAGTAGACCCGAGAAAAGAGAGAATAGCTGTTGCAGAGGCTAAGAAGCTTCACATTCCGATTATCGCTATTGTTGACACAAACTGCGATCCCGATGAAATCGATTATGTAATCCCCGGTAACGATGATGCTATCCGTGCCGTAAAACTTATCGCCGGTGCTATGGCTGACGCGGTTATCGAGGGCAAGCAGGGTATGCAGGGCGCTGCAGCTGCAGAAGCTGAAGACAACGCCGATGCAGAAACCGAAGCTGCTGCGGAATAATTTTAACAAGAAGCAAAGCCCGTGCTTTAGTGCGGGCTCTGTTTAAGTTTAATTAACTGGAGGAATAAATTATGGCATTTACTGCAAGTGATGTAAAAGCTCTTCGCGAGAAAACCGGCGTCGGCATGATGGATTGCAAAAAAGCACTCGTTGAATCTGACGGCGATATGGATAAGGCAATAGATTTTCTCAGAGAAAAAGGTCTTGCCGCAGCTACCAAGAAGGCAGGCAGAATTGCTGCCGAGGGCGTAGTTATGGCTTACACTGATGAAGCAAAGCAGACAAGCGTTATTATCGAGGTCAATTCCGAGACCGATTTCGTTGCAAAGAACGATAAGTTCCAGAGCTTTGTTCTCAGCGTTGCTAAGACTGTTATAAATGAAGATCCCATAGATGTTGATGATCTTCTTGCAAAGAAGCTTGACGGAAGCGACAGAACAGTTCAGGAAAATCTTCAGGATATGGTTCTTGCTATCGGTGAGAATATGAAGATTCGCCGTTTTGAAAGAGTTACCGGTATTGCCGCAACTTACATTCATGCGGGCGGTGCAGTAGGCGTTCTCGTATCTTTTGATACCGATGAAAAGACTGCCGCTGCTGCTGAATTTAAGGAGATGGGCAAGGACGTTGCAATGCAGATTGCCGCAATGTCTCCCGCTTATCTTGACAGAGCAAGCGTTCCCGCAAGCGTTATTGAACATGAGAGCGAGATAATAAAGGCTCAGCTTGCTGAGGATCCTAAGATGGCAGGCAAGCCCGATCAGGTTCTTGCTAAGATTGCCGAGGGTAAAGTCGGCAAGTATTATAAAGAAAACTGCCTTCTTGAACAGGAGTTCGTTAAGGACGGTAGCATGAATGTTCAGAAGTATGTTGACTCCGTAGCTAAGAAGCTCGGAGCAGACATCAAGGTTACCGCTTTCATCCGCTATGCTAAGGGCGAAGGCCTTGAGAAGAAAGAAGAAAACTTTGCCGATGAAATTGCCAATATGGTTAAGGGCTAATATTTTCTGATATTAAAGATAAAGAGCAAGCCAAGAGGCTTGCTCTTTTTTTGTTGAAAACAAAAGTGTGTTATGATACAATTTATAATGATGATTTTAGCGTGTAAGAACACCTTTGCATGAAGAACAAAACCATCACATATATAGGACGTTTTAATTGAAAACGGCAAAAAATATGATATACTGATAGATATAATAATCGGCACGAAAAGCTCATAAAATTTAACGGGTGATGTTTTATGAGCAAAAGGGTGTTTCCCATATGTATATTTATTTTATGCTTTTTTTGTGTAGGCTTTTATGTTTTTGAATTTCTACGTGCCACAAGTAATGTGTCGGCTGAAAATTCACCGGAAAAATGTGAATACACAATCGTGATTGACGCCGGGCACGGCGGTGCCGACGGCGGAGCAGTTGCGAGTGACGGTATATCGGAAAAGGTAATCAATTTGGAAATCGCATATAAGCTGAATTATATCCTCAGAGCATACGGGCTTAATACCGTTATGACAAGAACAGACGACGAGTCGATACACGACAGTAACGCAAAAACTCTGCGTGAGCAGAAAGTTTCCGATATACATAAGCGTATGTCGATAATGGAATCAGACGAAAACAATATCTTCGTCAGTATCCATCAAAATAAATTTTCCAACAGTTCGCTTTGGGGTACTCAGGTTTTTTATTCGCCTAACACTACCGATAGTGCAGTTTTGGCGAATTGTATACAAAATTCTGTTTGCAGCCTTTTGCAAAATGATAATAAGCGTGTTATTAAGAAATCAGGAAGTAATATTTATTTGCTGTATTACGCAAAAAGAACTGCTGTGCTTGTTGAGTGCGGATTTGTTTCAAATCCTAAAGAAAACAAATTGCTTGAGAACTCAGATTATCAAAGAAAAATGGCATTTTCCATTGCTTTTGGAATAATGGAATATATAAATACAAAGGATGTGTAATAGTGGCATCAAAGTTAAAAACGGTTTTTGTGTGTTCAAAATGCGGGTATGAGTCTGCAAAATGGTTCGGACAGTGCCCCGGATGCCATGAGTGGGACACAATGAACGAGGAAGTGAAAGCTCCGCAAACCGTTACGGCAAAAAGAGCCTATTCGGACAATTTCCACGGAAAAGTATATAAATTAAACGATATTGTTACTGATACCGAGCATAGATACGACACAGGACTGCACGAACTTAACCGCGTCCTCGGTGGTGGTTTGGTTAAAGGCTCACTTGTCCTTTTAAGCGGCGACCCCGGTATCGGCAAATCCACAATGCTTTTGCAGATATGTCAGTATTTAGACAGTAATCTTAAAATCTTATATGTTTCGGGAGAGGAATCAGCACACCAGTTAAAGCTTCGCGCCTCAAGACTTGGGGTAACCGCCGATAACCTTTCACTTCTTTGCGAGACGGACGCACAGTATATCTGCGAGCTTATTTCCGCGGAAAAACCTGATATTGTTATGATAGATTCAATACAGACAATGAATATTGCGGAACTCAGCTCTTCTTCGGGAAGCATAACTCAGGTAAGAGAAACCACAAATATGTTTATGCGTACCGCAAAGACTTTGAATATTCCCATAATAATAGTTGGTCATGTGAATAAGGACGGCAATATTGCAGGGCCCAAGGTTTTGGAACATATAGTTGACGCGGTTTTATATTTTGAGGGCGACCGAAACTTTTCATACCGTATTTTGCGTGCCGTGAAAAACAGATACGGCTCCACAAACGAAATAGGCGTTTTTGAAATGCTTGACAGCGGACTTAACGAGGTGGAAAATCCGTCGATGATGCTCATTTCCGGGCGACCGAAAAACACTTCCGGCTCGTGCGTCGCTTGCATTATGGAGGGTTCAAGACCGATAATGGCTGAGGTGCAAAGTCTTGTAACGCCTACCGGCTTCGGCACTCCGAGAAGAATGGCAAACGGAGTCGACTATAACAGAATGTCAATGCTGATAGCCGTTCTTGAAAAGCGTGCCGGCTATTTTCTCGGCAATATGGATTGCTATATAAATATTATAGGCGGACTTAAAGTTGATGAACCTGCGTCTGATCTCTCTATTGCGTTAGCGATTGTTTCAAGTCTTAAGGATAAGCCTGTGCCGGAGGATGTTTTCGCATTCGGAGAAATCGGCCTCGGCGGCGAAATTAGAGCGGTAAACTCCTGCGAACAGCGCATTAAAGAGGCGGCAAAATTGGGCTTTGGAAAATGCATAGTTCCAAAATACAATCTAAAGAAAATTGCCGGAAACTTAAAAGTCGATATTGAAGTAATCGGTGTAAGCAACATAAGACAAGCGTTTGAAGCAATAATAAATTAACATGAAGCATTTTTTAAAAAATCCGTTTTTGCCCGACTCTGATTTAAAAGAAATAATAGTAGGTGCCGCCGCAGAGCCCTTTATAAACGATTTTAACGCTTTGGGTATTAAAACTATTGTTGGAGACTCCGAAAAAGCTTTACAAGCTCCCGTGAGAGGGCATATTGATATGTCAGTTATGCCGTTTGGCAGTGGCTTGTATTATTTAAGCAAGACACAGCGCAGGATAGGGGAGTGGATTGATTCCGTCGGAGGTAAAGCTGTTATCGCCGATGAAAATTTAGGTTACGAATACCCTTTGGACGTGCCTTTTAACTGCGTTATCATCGGGACCGATTTTATATGCAACAGTAAAACAGTTTCGCCGCAAATTTTAGGTGTTGCCATATCCAGAAATTTGCGTATAATCGATGTTAAACAGGGTTATACAAAGTGTTCGCTGTGTCCTGTAAGAGAAAACGCCGTAATAACCGATGACTCGGGCATAGAAAAAGTCCTACTCAATAACGGATATGATGTTTTAAAAGTCAGCAAAGGCAGTGTTAGACTGCATGGGTTTGATTACGGATTTATAGGCGGGTGTTCCGCGATGATTTCGCGAGATATTTTGCTTTTTTTCGGCAATTTTGAAATGCACAGCGATAAAGACCGAATAAAAGCATTTTTGCAAAACTACGGAATAACGCCGCAATCGTTAAACGGCGATGTCCTAACAGACATAGGTAGTATAATACCTCTATCGGAACAGCAGTTATAAAAAAGAAAGGACTACGTGATTATAATGAGAAAAAACAGATGGTCAAATCTTTTCGGTGATATTTTGGCAATAGGTGCCGTCTCTACCGTCGCACTTTCAGCAAAGCACGTTGCAAAGAAATACGGTCAGAAATATAAGGGTATCAGCATTAACGGATTATATCTTCTTGACTATGCGGCAGGCAGAATTTTCGGCGATGGATCAAAGGCTCAGGACAAGCTGTTTGCGCTTCTCAGCAAAAATAAAAAAGATTCCGATAACGATCTGCGGCAAATTTGTGATTGATTTTAAATTCACGTAAAATCGACATTTTACAATAATTTAACGTAAATTAGGTTGACAAATCAGCTTTTAACGTGGTACTATCATATAGTACTTGAATATACAACGTCAAAGGGGACGCAATGAGTATTGCTTATACTCATCGTGTCCCTTTATTTTTATGTTTGCAGGAGAAATGTCTTATGAGAATGAACAAAGACGGGCTATTTAAAATTATGCAGATTACCGATATGCAGGAGATACCTAAAGTATCGCCTGACACTATGGCTCTGCTCGATGCGGCAATTGAAGACGAAAAACCGGATCTTGTTGTGTATACCGGCGACCAAATCAAAGGATATGGAGTGTCGTACAAGGGAAAGGGGAAAGAACTTGAGAACGCCGTTGCAAAAACGATCAACACCTTGCTTGACCCTGTTACAAAACGCAACATACCTTTTGCCGTAACCTTCGGTAATCACGATAGGCAGGTTGGTATCTCCAATAAAGACCAGTTCAACGATATATATAAAGCCCTGCCAAATTGCATAGGGACTCAAGCCGAAGGCATAGACGGCGGCGGTACATATAACATACCTATTAAAGCCTCGGACGGTTCCGACAGAGATGCTTTCAATTTGTATCTTTTTGACAGCGGCACCGATGCAAAAGGTGGCGGATATGAAGCCTTTGATAAAAAAATAATTTCTTGGTACAAAGCAAAACGTGATGAGCTTAAAGAGAAAAACGGAAAATATGTGCCTTCGATAGTTTTCCAGCATATACCGCTTCCGGAATACTATTGTATTCTAAGAAGAGTTAAAAAGAATGAAAGAAAAGCTGTTCAAGCATACAGGACGCATAAACACGAGTATTACAGACTCGGAAAAACATGCAGAGTCGGCGGAACTTTTAAAGAGCCGCCGTCAATTCCCGATGTCAACAGCGGCGAATTCGACGCCCTTTCAGAATGCGGTGATATAATGGCAGTCTATGTAGGTCACGACCATAAAAATAATTTTATCGGTACTTATAAAAACGTCGATCTCGGTTTTACCCCGTCATCCGGATTTAATGCTTACGGTAACAGAACTAAGCGTGGTGTCAGATGTTTTATACTTGACGAAAAGGAACCTGACAGCTATAAGACATACTCGAGAACATATGAAGATTTAGTCGGCAAAAAAGTGTCAAGACCTGTTTTTGATTATCTTTCCAGCAAAGCTCCGACTACAGTCGATGCAGCCATACCCATGATTGTTAAAACACTCTGCGTTATTACTGCAATTATAATTCTAATCATTTTACTTGCAAAATTCTTATAATTACCGGAGGATAAAAATGAGCGAAACTAAAAAAGATAACGGATTTACGCGTTGGTCAAAAAAACACGCTGAGCTTTGGAAGTTTATTAAATTCTCGATTGCCGGAGGCAGTTCTTCTGCTGTTGAGTTGATTGTACATATGGTTTTGCTGAATACGGCATTTAAAGTTCTTACTTCAGTGCCTGTTGTGAATGATGCACTTAATATGATCGGTATAACCTCAAAAGGCTATCTTTATACTTATCTCATTTCTACAACAATCGGATATGCAATTGCATTTATTCTCAATCGAAAAATTACATTTAAAGCTGATGTGAATCCGACGCTTAGTATGATTTTATATGCAATTATGGTTGTGCTTACAATTTTTGCCAACGGTTGGATAGGATCTGCAATGACAACCTTTGCACAATCTCACAACCTTACCGGCAACCTTTGGGATCTGGTTATAAAGCTTATCGGAATGGCGATTCCGACATTATGGACTTATCCGTGCAACAGATTTATTATTCATCGCAGAAAAAAATCAACAATAGAAGCAGAAATGGCGGCAGAATCATCATCCGCGGTCGAAGAGGCTTAATATGAAAACGGAAAGTATGCTGAGTGCCGGAATAGACATCGGCACTACAACCACTCATCTTGTTATAAGCCGCATCGGCATAGGTGTGACGGAGGGCTTCGGTACAGTTCCGAGCGTGCATATAACATCAAAAAAGGTTTTATTTAAAAGTGATGTTGTTTTTACACCGCTTTTACCCGACGGTAAAATTGACGCCCGTGCCGTTACAGCAATTATTAAAGAACAATATAAAAAAGCCGGCGTAACACCTGATGAGCTGAAATGTGGGGCTGTTATAGTTACAGGCGAGAGTGCCTGCAGAGAAAACGCCTCGGAGGTTATTTCTTCCGTATCTGAATTTGCAGGCGATTTTATTGCAGCCCAGGCAGGCAGCGAGCTTGAATCTTATCTTTCCGGCAAAGGCGCCGGGGCAGACGTTATCAGCGAAAACGAGGGAAAATGTACCGCTAATGTTGACATAGGCGGCGGCACTACCAACATCTCGGTATTTGTAAACGGAAGTTGTGTGGAAACCTGTTGCTTAAATATCGGCGGCAGACTCGTACGAAAAAGTAACGACGATGGTATTTTTATATCATCGTCGTTATTAAATTTGTGCCGCGCAAATGACATAAAAATAAAAAGCTTTGATGATGCGGATAGCATAAATTCGATTCATAAGCTTTGCTCTATACTTGCCTCAAAAATCAAAGAGGCTTTGGGTTTTTGTAAAGAAAAAACTATTGAAACCGAGTTAATAACCGATAGTTTGCTATCCGGGAAATACATCCCCGAAATCATTACTTTTTCAGGCGGTGTTTCTGAATGTATGCAGGAAAAAACGGATAATTTATTTAAATACGGTGATATCGGCGTTATTCTTGCCGATGAAATTAGAAATGACACCGAAACTTATCCGTGCAAGGTTATAACAGAGCTTGATAATCCTATACGGGCGACAGTTATCGGAGTAGGCCAATTCAGTATGGATATTTCGGGAAGCACCATACAGTATGCCGATGTTGCATTACCGATTAAAAATCTGCCATGTATCGAATCGCTTAAGCGTGTATCCGATAAGGCGTGCGCTATATGCATAAGAGGAGAGAAATCCCCGTCATTCAAAGATGTCGATACTCTTTCTGAAAAGATAGTAACTGCTTGTAAAGAATTGATTAATAACAACACAACATTAGTTGTGATTCTTAAAGAAGATTTTTCAAAAGCCTTAGGGCAATGTCTTCGCAGACGGTTGCCTCCAAAGTATCCCTTTATTTGTCTTGACGGTATCGAGTGTAAGTCAGACGATTATATAGATATCGGTGAACCTATTGCAGGCAATAAGGCCGTACCGGTAGTTGTTAAAACCCTTGTTTTCGGAGGAAAAAAGAAATGAAGTTAGAAACTGTACTTTTGGGCAACAGGTATAAATTCTCTTCAATTAAAGAGGTTTTGGCTAAAGCCAATGAGCAAAAAAGCGGTGATTCGCTCGCAGGGATTGCTGCCGCTAACGCTAAAGAACGAATAGCCGCAAAAGAAGTTTTGAGCGATTTAACAGTCGAAGAAATTACGGCAGAGCCTGCTGTTCCTGCAAATGAAGATGCGGTAACAAGAATAATTCTCGGTGATCTTGACACAAAAGAATATGACAAAATCAAATCACTTACAATAGGTGAATTACGTGAAGCTATACTAGACAATATGATTAGCGGAGATGAAATTCTAAAAAAAGCCCGTGGTATGACTTCCGAGGTTATAGCCGCTTTGGCTAAACTTATGGGGAATCTCGATCTGATGTACGTTTCACGCAAATTGCATATCGAGGCTACATGTAATACGACGATAGGCAAAAAAGGAACATTTGCAGTACGTTTACAACCTAATCATCCTACCGATAATGTAAAAGGCGTAACAGCTTCGCTGCTTGAGGGTTTATCATACGGCGCAGGTGATGCGGTTTTAGGCCTTAACCCTGCCATTGATAATGTCAAGAGCACAACTGATATTCTCAATCTGTTTAACGATGTAAAGAGCCGTTTAAAAATACCCACTCAAATATGCGTCTTGAGCCATATCACGACACAATTAAAGGCTTTAAAAAGCGGAGCACCCATGGATCTCTGTTTTCAGTCAATCGCCGGGAGCGAAAAAGCTCTCGCTTCTTTCGGAACAGATGTTGACATGCTCGCGGAAGCGAACGAATTGATGGCAAGTAAGGCTACGTCAATCGGTCCTAATTATATGTATTTTGAGACAGGGCAGGGAAGTGAGTTGTCATCTAATTCTCATAACGGCGCAGACCAGCTTGTTATGGAGAGTAGGTGCTATGGCCTTGCTCGTCATTACAATCCTTTTCTTGTCAACACAGTCGTAGGCTTTATAGGACCCGAATATATTTATGATACTAAGGAACTGATACGCGCCGCTCTTGAGGATAATTTTTGCGGACACATGCACGGTTTGCCTATGGGCTGTGATATTTGCTACACTAATCATATGAAGGCTGATCAAAATGACAGCGATTCACTATTGGTTATGTTGGCTTCTGCGGGATGCCATTATGTTATGGCGATTCCGCAGAGCGATGATGTAATGCTTATGTACCAATCAACCTCTTACCATGATATCGCGGCAATACGGGAAATGCTTGGCCTATCGCCGATAGAAGAGTTCAAGCAATGGCTTGAGGGTTACGGCATTTGGGAAAACGGCCATCTTGGCAAAAACGCGGGGAATCCGCGAATATTTCTGTAAACGGACGGTGTAAGGTATGGGCGATTATTTTGACAGTCTAAGAAGTGCAACGCCTGCGCGATTGGAAATAGGCAGGGCAGGCAGCAGATATAAAACAAAAGCATATCTTGACTTCAGGGCGGCACATGCTGCGGCAAACGATGCAGTTATGAGTGAAGTCAGCAAAGAAACCTTAGATGATCTCGGTGTTTTTGAAGTAAGGACAAAATGTCACGACAAATATGAGATGTTAACACGTCCTGATTGCGGAAGATTGTTTGACGAAGAAACTAAAGACTTCCTGCTAAAAAACGCGACATACGGTGCTGATGTTCAAATTTATTGCGGTGATGGGTTGTCTGCACCGTCAATAAAAGCAAACGTTCCAAATATGTTACCGATACTGCATCTCGGACTTGAAGAAGAAGGCATAAGTGTTGGAAAGCCGTTCTTTGTACGGTATTGCAGAGTAAATACAGCCCGTGAAATAGGCCCTTTGCTAAACGCAAAGGTTGTTTGCGTGCTTATAGGAGAAAGACCGGGACTTCTTACAGATGAAAGTATGAGCGCATATATTGCATACAAACCTCATCCGGAAATGAGCGAAAGCGATTATACGGTACCGATACCGCCGACTGAGAGTAGCCCAGCTCCCGCGCAGCGCTGGAAAAGCTGTGCAGCTCGGCGATATGAAGGAAGGTGTTGATGTTTCGGAGTTCCATAACAGTCCCTCCGGCGTCAGCGGCGGTCGATGTTGGTGACAGTCAGGACCTCGCCGTCCACTTTGAAGTGGACTTCCAGCCCGCCAAACTCCATGCCATAGACCCGCTCCGGGTCGTGCTGGTAGGAGGGACGAGGGTCGTTTTCCAGCACACCCTGCAGCGCGGCCTGCTGGTCGGCAGGCACTCTGGCCCAGAGGCCGGCGTCGCAGACCATGGTCAGGTGGTGGAACTGGGTCTGGGCTGTGAAGCCTGCGGCGGCGTCCGGGTGGCAGTCGGCGTAGGGGATGTAGGGCTTGATGTCGTAGATGGGGGTGCCGTCCATCAGGTCGGCACCGCGCACGATGAGCACCGGCCCCACGTCCGGGCGCTGCTCAATGGCCTCCAGCTTTACGCTGGAAAGCCCCAGAGGGTTCGGCCGGAAGGGGGAGCGGGTGGCAAACACGCCCACCCGGGTGTTGCCGCCAAGGCGCGGCGGGCGCACGGTGGGAGACCAGCTTTCCCGCACCGCGCCGGAAAACTGCCACACCAGCCAGATATGGCTGAAATCCTCCAACCCGCGCAGGGCGTCGGGGTTGCGGTATTCCGGGGTAAAAACGATCTCGCCCCGCAGCTCTTCCACCAGCCCGCTCTGGCGCGGGATGCCGAACTTGGTGGGGAAGGCGGTGCGGATATGGGCGATGACCTTGAGGGTCATTTCTTCGGGTGCAGACATGGGGACTCCTCCTTATTATAAGCCACGGCAGAAGCCCACGGCACGGCCCTCGATCTGAATTTCTTCCAGCTGGGGGCCTGCGAATACCATGGGCGGGCAGACGGCGGTGTTGTCGGCCAGCAGCATGACGGTCTCGCCCTGGCGGTGGAAGTGCTTGAGAGTGGCTTCCTCGCCGATGCGGACAGCGGCGATCTCGCCCTGCTCCACCTCGGGCTGGCGGCGGATGCAGACGTATATTTTGACAATGAACTTTATTGCATATTATGCAAACGGAATTCTTGGCTTATTGCTGGCATTTGCAACTACAATGGTAACATTGATGCGTGCAGGAGATGCGTTCATTGACCCGATCATCGGAGCGATCATGGACAGAACTTCTACCAGATGGGGAAAATTCAGACCGTTTATGGTAATCGGAAACCTGATTATGATCGTATCCTCAATTTTACTGTATTTTGGAACCCGTATCATTTCTGAGGATATGATGTGGCTGCGTTATTTATGCTTTATTTTATTCTACGCACTGAATATGGTTGGATATACATTTCAGACATCGGTTACACGTTCAGGACAGACATGTCTCACAAATGACCCGAAACAGAGACCTCTGTTTACAATCTTTAATACGATTGCCAGCCTGATCGGAATGGGGCTTGTACAGTTTCTTGCGCCGATCGTAACCGGAGGAAATTACAGAACAGAAGAATTTTTTAATATCATGATTCCTCTGGCAATGATCGTATCAGCGATCATGACTGCACTGGCTGTTATCGGTATTGCAGAAAAAGACCGTCCAGAATTCTTTGGACTTGGTGGAGAAGGCGGAAAAGAAAAAGTTAAAATAAAAGAATATGTAGCTATTTTAAAAGCAAACAAAGAACTGCAGAGACTGATGATCGCAGGTGCAGGATGTAAGCTTGCATTCTCGATCGCGACGAATATGACGGTTCTGGCAATGCTTTACGGAGCGATGATGGGAGATTACAAAGGTCTGTATCTTCCGATGATGATCGTCGGATATGTATTTTCCGTTCCGTTCTTCCTGTTGACAGTACGTACTTCACAGAAGAAAGGACAGAAGGCATCTTTAATGCTCTATATCAGCGTTGCACTTGTTATGTACATCGGTGTTTTAGTATTGCTTCTGTTGTGGAAACCGGAAGTTGCAGCGATGAATGTGAGTCTGACAAACCTGAATCTTTATACGATCCTGTTTATCCTTTTTTTCGGAATTGGATACGGAGCATATTATGCAACAGCAGATATGCCGATTCCAATGGTTGCAGACTGTTCAGATTACGAAACATTCCGCTCCGGACGTTATATTCCGGGAATTATCGGAACCTTATTCTCACTTGTGGATAAGCTGGTAAGCTCTCTGGGATCTACAGTAGTAGGAATTGCAGTGACGATCATCGGACTGTCAACACTTCCGGATGGAACAACCCCTTATTCAGAGGGAATGCATACGATAGTAATTATTTTATTCTGTGTTGTTCCAATGCTTGCATGGATCGCAACACTGGTCGCAATGCGCGGATATAAACTGACCGGTGCAAGAATGAAAGAAATTCAGGCGATCAATGCAGTGCGTAAGGATGCGATCAGCAAAGGAATGAGCGTAGAAAACGCAATGCAGAAATGGCAGACGATTGATCAGGTGCCGGATGAATTTAAAGTACACTAAAAGTGAAAAAGTAAACATATAGAAGGGATATCCTTTCATCAGATATGCTCCCTTTCGGGAAGGCAGTTAAAATAACAAGACTGTTCTCCCGGGAGGGGGCATATTGTGTTACAGAACTATTTGTACCTGAAACCGACTTCGTGCTATAATATGACAGACACAAATCAACGAGATACGGAGAAAATTATGCAGTTACGATACGAGATCCTGGACACATTCTGGAGTTTGTTCCGTTCGGTAAACCGGGAGATTTATATGGAGTCGCTGCTGGTGATCAATGAGGAATATCAGTACAGTAATTATTTTCTGACGAAAGAAATCTGTGTGCAGGTATTGAGTGATATGAATGCACAGAAACAGGTTTTGCTTCAGCGGGAGGAGAACGAGACGGATTTTGACATGCTGGAGACGACAGCATCCCGCATTTTACGGTGGCTTTTAAAGACCGGATGGCTGAAGAAGATCGAAGATTACAGTACGATGACCACAAATATTGTGATACCGGATTATGCGGCGGTTTTTATTGAGGCATTTGAGCGACTCACGTCCGAAGAGCTGGAAGAAACAGAATTATATATTCAGAATGTATATGCTACGCTGTTTTCCTTTCAGAATAATTCCAGAGTAAATCTGAATATGCTCAGGACGGCCCTGATCAATACAAGAAAGCTGAACAAAGCGCTGCAGGATATGCTTCATAATATGGACAAGTTTTTCGAGAGGCTTTTGGATCAGGAGTCTTACGGGGAACTTTTGCGGGAGCATCTGGACGGGTATGTGGAAGAAATTGTCAAGAAAAAGTATCATATTTTAAAAACATCAGACAATTTTTATATCTACAAGATGGACATTAAAAAATGTCTCCGGGATATGCGGGAAAATGAAGAATGGATCGAAAGCATCCGGCAGAAAGCAAAAGCAGCAGGAGATACGAAAGAGGATGTGTTAGATCTGTTGGATCTGATCGAACGGGGATTTGATGACATTGAACACAGGATCTCCAATATGGACAGAGAGCATTCCAAATATGTGCGGGCAACCGTGAGCCGGATGAATTATCTGTTAAGCGGAGAGACTGATACCAAAGGGCTGGTGGTGCAGCTTCTGAATAAAATATCTGCGCAGGAAGAACCGGAGAAGCTGCTTACGGAAGCAGGAAAACGGATGAACCTGTCTCTGTTTGAGATGATTTCCGAAAAATCATTGTATAAGAGAAGAAAACAGAGGACAGACTTTATCAGCCAGATGGGACAGGATGAAGAATATGAAGATCTGAACCGGGAGGATGTGCTGAAGTTAAACCGGATTCAGATGCGCTACAGCAGACAGGAGATTGAGGATTTTATCGAAGAGCATATGGAAAACGAAGTGATGGACGCCGGAACACTTCATATTACAGAAGAGACAGCATTTGAAAAACTGATCCTGGCATATGACTACAGTACCAGAAAGAACAGTAAATATCGGGTATTGAATGAGGAGGAGACAGTCATCCAAAGTGGACAGTATCAATATCCGGCATTAAAATTTGTGCGAAGGAGACCGCAATGATCGAATATTACGAACAGCTTTCGGAAGAAGAGCAGGACGATATCAAACATGTGATCCAGACATTATATCGTCAGACCTTTCTTCTGGAACGAAAATTTGAAAAACGGACCGGGCGGATGGTTCCGGTCAGGGAGTACCGTGTATGCAGCAAGCACAGGGAATTTCTGGAGAAATATTTTGCAGTTGCCGGAATCACACTGCAGGAAAATCTGCATATGGGCGTCATGTACATCCAGGGAGAGACACTATGGGGAGAAAAGCTCTCCAGACTTGCCACAATCTATATTCTGGTGTTAAAGCTAATCTATGATGAGCAGATGGCAGCAGTGTCATCCAGCAGCCATATCGTGACCACTCTTGGAGCAGTGAACGGAAAAGCGGGAGAATTCCATGTGTTAAGCGGCTTGCCGTCCCCGACAGAGATGCGGAGGACTGTTGCATTTTTGAAAAAATATCAGATTGTGGAACCTGTGGATGTGATGGAGGAGCTGGATGAGAACAGCAGACTTGTTATTTATCCGTGCATCAATACAGTGCTGCTTGGAGATGATATCAGAGAACTATTAGAGACGTTCAGCGAGGAGGAAGACAGTGGAGACAAAACAGGCGTTCAAAGCGCTCTCGAAAATCTGCCTGAATAACTGGCATTACATAGACAGAAAAGTACTTACTCTTAATCAGGGAATCAATTTCTTTACCGGACATTCCGGAAGTGGAAAGTCTACAGTGATCGACGCCATGCAGATCGTACTGTACGCGAACACAGACGGAAGAGGATTTTTTAATAAGGCGGCAGCAGACGACTCTGACCGTTCTCTGATCGAATATTTAAGGGGAATGGTGAACATCGGGGAAAATAACGAATCCCAGTATTTGAGAAACCAGAATTTCTCCAGTACGATCGTTCTGGAGCTGGAGCAGACAGATACGAAAGAAAAGCAGTGTGTGGGAGTGGTATTTGATGTTGAGACAGCCACAAATGAGATCAATCGCCTGTTTTTCTGGCATAAAAGCGGGCTTCTGGAAAATCAGTACCGGGCGGATAAGCGCTGCCTGACGACATTTGAAGTCAAAGAATATCTGCAGCGGACATTTTCAAAGGAAGAGTATTATTGTGGTCCGAGCAATGAGAGATTCCGCAGACAGATGTATGACATTTATCTGGGTGGTCTGGATATCGAAAAATTTCCTCGTTTGTTCAAGCGAGCCATTCCGTTTCGTATGAATATCAAACTGGAAGATTTCGTGAAAGAATATATCTGTATGGAGCAGGATATGCACATTGAAGAGCTGCAGGAAAGTGTGATGCAGTATGGAAGAATGCGCGGGAAAATCGAAGAGACCATGGAAGAAATCGGGTATCTTCAGGAGATCCGGGGTTCCTATCGGCAGTATGAAGAAAAACAGGAAGAGACGGCGTCCTGTACCTATCAGATTTCCAGGCTGGAAATCCTGCATCTGCAGAGTAAGATCCAGGAACTGAATGACCGGATGAAAGAGACACAGACGGAGATTGCAGGACAGGAAGCGAAAAGAGTCAATCTGGAGAAAGAGCAGGCAGAACTTCAGAAAGAATACGAAGCAATAATTTTGAAGATTGCGGACAGTGGTTATGCAGCCATGGAAAAAGATCTGGAGAGTCTGAACGAAGCCCTGGAACGGCTGCAGAACAGTAAGGCAAGATGGAAAAAGACTGCAGATGGTCTCAAAGAGTGGAAAGAAAAAGATGTGACGCCGAATCAGACCTTGTGGGATATTGACCGGTTTGTTTCTGGAAAGATCACGGAAGGTGAGCTGGAACGGCTGCAGACAAGTCTGACACAGATCCGGGAAGAACTGGAAGAAGAGCGTCAGGAGACGGATGCCAGACTTCGCGCAGTCAAAAAAGAAGAAAAAGCGGCACGGGAAGAATTAAAAGAGCTGAAACAGGGAAGAAAAGCCTATCCAAAAGAACTGGAAGAAGCGAGATATGAGTTGAGAAACTGGCTGCATGAGAAGTGCGGCAAGTTTATCAATGTGCAGATTCTGGCAGATCTTCTGGATGTGCGGGACGAACGCTGGCACAATGCCATCGAAGGATATCTCGGAAACAACAAGCTGCTTCTAGTCGTGGAACCAAAGTACGCGAAAATTGCCATGGAAATCTATCAGGACATGGATAAGAAGAAATTTTTCCGGGCAGCAGTTCTGGATACAGAAAAAGTACAGGAGACAGAATGGGAAGTAAAAGAAGGAGCCCTTGCTAAGGAGCTGATTGCAAAAGAGCCGTATGTGCAGGCATACATCAATTTCTTCCTCGGAAATGTTATCAAATGTGAAAGTATCGAAGAGCTTCGTCAGAACCGGATCGGAATCACTGCAGACTGTGTGCTGTACCACAGCTTCCGTCTGCAGCATATCAATCCGGAAAATTATACGAGAAGGGCATATATCGGAGAGACCAGTATGCGTCAGAGGATCCGCCGTCTGGAAGAAAAATGTGAGAGTCTTCAGGAGGAACGGATTCCACTGCAGGAAATGCTGGAAGAAATTCGCAGGATCTCTCAGCTGGAAGGACTGACACAGCCTCTGGAGGATTACAGACAATGGCTGTCTGATCTGCAGAAAATTCCGGCAAAGGAGGCAGAAAAGGCCAGACTTCTGGATACAATGCAGAAGCTGCGAGAGGAATCCGTTCTGGTGTGGGAGCAGCAGAAACAGGAAATCCAGCAGAAGCAGGAAGCAAAGAAAGCAGAGATTGAGGCAGTTCAGAAAACCATCTGGAATCATCAGGAAAACGGAAAACGATTCCAGAACATGCAGGTAGATTTTAATGAACAGTTAGTGCAGAAAGAAAATGAATTCCGGCAGCAGGACAGAGAAAAATATGAGCCGGAATTTCAGGAGTATCTGGAGGGCAGACAGAGCCGCAATTATGAGTACCTGATGCGGGAACGTATCAAGAAAAAACAGCCTTTGGAAGATGCGCAGGAAAAAGCATATGAAAAACTGGTAGAAGCAAGGAGTGCATATCTTCGAAAATATCCGAACAGAACCTATTCTGCAACGATCCGTGACAATGACGTGTACGAAAAGCAGCTTTCAAATCTTGAGTGCGATAACCTGGAAAAATACAGGGAAGAAGCACAGGAACAGGCGAGAGCAGCAGTGGAACACTTTAAAGTTGATTTTGTATCCAAGATTCGTTATGCAATCAAAGAGGCATATCAGAAAAAAGATGAATTGAACCGGATCATCAGCCGTCTGGATTTCGGAAAGGACAAGTATCAGTTTGTCATTACGAAAAACAAAGGTCCGGACGGACGATTCTATCGGATGTTTATGGATGACGCATTGGATATCAATCCGTCTCAGTTGAGTGACCACATGGAAAATCAGATGAACCTGTTTACCATGGAGCATGAGGAAGAATACGGAGATCTGATGAATGAGCTGATCGAGATTTTCATTCCGCCGGAGAATGCCACTAGGGAGGAACTGGAAGAAGCCAGAAAAAATATGGATAAATATGCAGATTATCGCACGTATCTTTCCTTTGATATGCAGCAGATCGTGCAGGGAGAAAAGGATATGCGGATCGGTCTGAGCAAGATGATCAAGAAAAATTCCGGTGGAGAAGGTCAGAACCCGCTTTATATCGCGCTTCTGGCAAGCTTTGCACAGATTTACAGAATCAATCTGTCTCCGAAGATCAAGCGTCCGCCAACCCTGCGTCTGGTTGTCCTGGATGAGGCATTTTCCAAAATGGATGCAGAGAAAGTAGCAAGTTGTATTTCTCTGATCCGGGGACTGGGATTTCAGGCGATTATCAGTGCAACAAATGATAAGATTCAGAACTATCTGGAAAATGTAGACAAGACATTTGTGTATGCAAATCCGAATAAAAAGCATATTTCGATACAGGAATTTGAACGAATGGAGTTTGAACAGCTGCAAGGGGAAGAATGATGACGTGGATATTGGGAAATATCGTAAAACAGATTGAATCCGGGACAGAAAGCTGGCGGGCAGAAAGCCGAGGTGGAAAAAGTCTGGCCAATGAACATGGGGAGCTTTATGATAAAAAACATTTAAAATCAGATGTGCTGCAGGAGGCAGAGCAATTGCAGCACAAAAATCTGATCCAAATTAAATGGGCAGATGGATATCGGGGAAGCGATATTGAAAGAATACGCTACAGATTAGAAGACAAAGAAAAATTTTATGCATTATATCAGCAGGAAGTGGATGCAGAATTTCTGCCAAAACAGGAGAAAATCCGGTTATATCAAGAATTTTTAAGAAACCAGATGGCACAAGTAAAAAAATTGTGGATTCGTGCATATTATCAGGATTTGCTGGAACGATCGGAAAATAAACGAAAAAAAGATCTTCTGGAATTATTAGCGGATGAGAAAAAATATGCCCCGTGCTTTGAAGGTCTGGATCAGCTTACAGAATCTGTTTTTAAAAGGATTTTCAGTAAAAAATATTTGGAAAATACAAAAACATTTGAACAAGAGATGCAAAGTCATGTCATCAGTACTGCGAAAAAATTCTGTCCGGATGTAGAAAAAGAAATGGATGACACGACAGTGCTTCAGCAGCTGTGGATCGAAGAATATGCACAAGAACTGTCTTTAAAAGGGAAACTGCATTTTTGTCTGAAAGAAGAAAATGGAAGCACTCAGGAGATTAATACAGAGTGTTATCGGTTCGGTACTACATTAAACAGTCAGACACTGGAGCATGCCGAGATAAAAGAAGTACAGAATATTCAGAAGATCGTGATATTTGAGAATAAAGCCAATTATATCTCTGCACCGTATAAGGATGGTATTCTATACTTATTTAGTCATGGATATTTTTCTCCAAAAGAATGTAGATTTTTAAAGCAGCTGCATCAAGTGTTAAAAAATCAGACATCCTGTGAAGTGCAATATTTTCACAGCGGAGATCTGGATTACGGTGGAATCAAAATTTTTCAGTATATACGCAAAACAATCTTTCCGGAGTTAGAGCCGCTTCAGATGGATGTTGAGACATATGAAGCATATCAGGAATTTACAGAAGTGATAGATCCGGAAACACTGGAAAAACTAAAGCGTGTTCAGGATGAAAATCCAAAGCTGCAAGAGCTGATCAAAAGGCTGATAGAAACAGGAAAAGGAATTGAGCAAGAGTGTTTTTTAATAGAGAAAAGAGGGAATCACATATGAAATTAATGATCGCATCAGATATTCACGGTTCTGCATATTACTGCAGAAAAATGTTGGAAGCTTACGACGGAGAAAAAGCAGACAAGCTCCTTTTATTAGGGGATATTTTATATCACGGCCCCCGCAATGATCTTCCGAAAGAGTATGCGCCGAAAGAAGTCATTGCCATGTTGAATGCAAGAAAACAGGAGCTCTTATGTGTCAGAGGAAATTGTGACACGGAAGTGGATCAGATGGTTCTGGAATTTCCGATTCTGGCGGACTATTGTTTTTTGAATCTGGATGGACAGAATATTTATGCAACACATGGTCATGTGTGGAATCCGGGAAAGCTGCCGATGCTGAAAGCAGGGGATATTCTGCTGAACGGACACACACATATACCGGCATGTGAAAAGATTCATACGGAAGCAGATCAGAGTGTCATGTACATGAATCCGGGTTCTGTGTCGATTCCAAAAGAAAATTCAGAACACAGCTACATGATCTGTGAGAATGGTGTGTTTGAATGGAAAAATTTAGAGGGAGAGGGTTATCAAATATGGAAGAGAGATACGCGTTGCTGATCGATGCAGACAATGTTTCAGCAAAATATATCAAACCGATACTGGATGAGTTGTCCAAGTATGGGAATGTCACGTACAAGAGGATTTATGGGGACTGGACCAGCACCTACAATTCCAGTTGGAAAGAGGTGCTTTTGCAGAACTCCATCACGCCGATCCAGCAGTTCAGCTATACCCATGGGAAAAATGCGACTGATTCCGCAATGATCATCGATGCTATGGATATGCTGTACACAAGCGAGCTGGAAGGATTCTGTCTGGTGTCCAGTGACAGCGATTTTACAAAGCTGGCAAGCAGACTTCGGGAAAGCGGAAAAATGGTGATTGGAATGGGAGAAGATAAGACGCCGCCGCCGTTTCGAAAAGCCTGTGACATTTTTACCGTACTGGAATTGCTGTTAGAAGACAGCATGCTTGAAAAACCGGAAAAAGCAGCAGCACATGCAGTTGTAGGAAAAGAGTCCAAAAAAGAGTCTGCCGGTGCAGTCTGCAAGAGTCAGATTGAAGAAGCGGTCGTGAAGATTATTACAGAAAATCAAAATAACGATAAGGAGACTGGACTTGGAGAGGTCGGAAGCCGTCTGGTCAAACTGTACCCGGATTTCGATGTGCGAAGATATGGATACAGTCTGTTGTCCAAGTTTCTGGAAACATTTCCAAAACTGAAGCTGTTACAGGATGGAACGAAAGTATCCGTGACATTGTATGAAGATAAAAGTCAGCAGGAGCGTATTGAAGAATATATTATGTACCAGTTGAAACAGGCGGGATGTCAGGGAGTATCTCTGGGAACTCTCGGAAATAAGATTCGAAATAAGTTCGGGAATTTTAAAGTGAGAGATTATGGATATTCGCAGTTTCAGCAGTATATCAAAAGCTTTCCGGATGTAGATTTAAAGGATGACGGAGAGCAGAAGTGGGCAGTGTTGGTAGGAAGGGGATAAGGTAAGAAAAAAACAATTGATAAGGGGTTACAAATTGTGATATATTAGTGAAACGGTGGGAAAAACAATCAAGATAGATTGTTTTTTATCGTCCAAAAGAAAAAGGGAGGAAAATAGTTATGAAACGAGTAGTATCAATCTTGCTTGCAGCAACCTTGATGCTGACATCAGGAACAGTGACCTACGCTACCGAAGAAAATCCTGTACAAATGGAATATCAGACTGAGGGTCAGGATGCAGTTCAGGCAGTAAATGGAACAGAACAGGCTCCATTGAAAGATATAGGAGTGGTTCAGGTATCAATTGCGCCGGGAATTACGCTGCAAAAAAGTGTAACGTTTACGGTTGGATTAAGTGGTCAGGAAAGTCAGAGCATTGAACTGGCAGCAAATCAGGAAATTCAGGATACAAAAGGAACAGTTCATTTTAGTCAGTTACCGGCAGGAACTTATGAGCTGACAGTGGCAGCTCCCGGATTTGCTACATACACACAGACAATCGAAGTGAACAGCAAGTCGTATGCTGTAAATTTGATGACAGGGTTTGTAGAGGGATATACCTATGAAGAGGGGGATTATCATCCGGGTGTGTTGCTGATTGGTGATGTAACAGGAGACGGAGTGATCGATGACACAGACCGTTCAGTATTAGTAGATGCGATTGATACAGAGCAGTCATCAGAATTGACGGATCTGACAGGAGATCAGAAAACAGATCTGGCAGATTTGGAATATTTTGCAAAAGGATATCAGGCAGAAGGGCACACACTGGCCTGCATAGAAGAATCTGTTTCTGCAGATGCGATCAGCCCGAAACCGGGAGAAGACACAAATGTGGAAGGAAACCTGGAGGATTTACTGAAAGGAGAAGGAAATGTTACACTTTCAACGCAAGGTGGAACAGAAATTTCAGAAGAACATCCTGTTTCAGTAGAGTTCGACCTTTCAGAAAGTGCAGACACACAAATTGACGGAATTCTAATTGAGACTAATAAAGAAAATCCAATTCAAAAAGCTACTGTGGATATTACATATATAGATGCAGAAGGAAACGAGCAGACCGTAACTGCACCGATAGAAAATGGAGTGGAGCACTTACTGAGAACTAGTGATGTGCAGGTTTCCATGGATGAAGATGGAAATATTCAGATTCATCTCGGAAGTCAGATTGCTGTAAAAAAAGTAACGCTTACGATCCAGGGAATGCAGAACAACAATAATCTGGCGGAAATTTCCAAAGTGGAATTTGTAAACGGAATGGAAAACCGGATTCCAAAGCCGGATATGGATATTCCGACAAATCTTGCAGTTGAGACAGGTAGTGAAGAATTTACACTTACCTGGGATGCGTGTAAAAATGTGACAGGATACGAGGTTCTGATTGAGCATAACGGAGAGCAGGATACGTATACAGTCAAGAATAATTCATTGAAAGTAACATCATTTAATGAAAAGAAACTCGTGAACAAAGAACAATACACAGCAAAAGTGCAGTCTGTTAATGGAACCTGGAAAAGCGGATACAGTGAATCGGTTACAGCAGTTCCGAAAGCGGACAAAAAACCGGATGCACCGGAAAATGTAAAGGCAGTCGGAAAATATAAGAGTGTGGAAGTTTCCTGGAAAAACATGAAAAACACAGAGTTTTATAATCTGTTTTACCGTGAAAAAGGTCAGGAAGAATACACCAAAATAGAAAATATCACGACAAACAGCTATACAATATCAGAGCTAAAAGAGAATGTAAAATATGAAATCTATCTGACAGGTGTGAATGAGTTGGGTGAAAGTGATCCATCCTTAACGAGCACAGCTCAGACAACGGATCTGGAACCAGCAGTCATGCCGAAATACAAGCAGATCAATACATCCGAAGAAGGACAAGTAAGTTCTCATATCGTATCTGCAACAAGAGGACGTGGGGAGATGAAAGACAGTCCTCTGGACTTAGAGGGTAAGACGGCATGGGGAACTGTGGATAACAATCCTGCATCTCATTTTTATATGGCAGACTGGGATGACGGTGGGGAATATACCGATTTTAATAACAAAGGATTTACATTCGAGTTTGATCAGCCGTATACAATGGATACAATTGGGTTCCAGGAAGTGACGGCACAGGGAAATTTCACACGGATCAGTCTGAAATACTGGGATGAAAATGGAAGCGAGCATGTTGTAGATAAAAACAATCTGAAAATAGAGGCAAGAACTGACAAAAATAACAAAAGATATTATTTTATTCGGATTGCAGAGCCGATTCAGGCTAAAAAAATTAGTTTTGGAATCGGAAGAGATTATTCCGGCCTGCGTGTTATCACGGTTTCAGAGATTAGTTTTTACAATTATGACTCTCTGGAAGATGATATTATGGGACTATATGAGGATGAGCTTCATACAGTTCTGAAAGGATCTGTGACAGAGCAGACGATACAGGACCTCAGGAATCGTCTGCAGACAAAGGACGAGGCAAGTGGAGAGTATCATCCGGATAAAGACCGTTTGGAAAAAGAACTGGATAATGCAGAGGACATTCTGAACAATCAGTTGAGTGAGCCGATTCTGGTACACAATACCATTACAACAAGAGATACAGACAGAGGTTTTAGTGGTCTGAATGCATGGCAGCCACTTGGAATTACTGCAGCAGCAGGAGAAGAGATCACACTCTTTGTCGGACACAATACAATGGGAACCGGATCCAACACAAACCTTCAGCTTGTAGCGACACAATATCACGCAGAATCAGGTTCTGTGTCAAAAGTGGTAACAACACTGAAAACAGGAAGAAATGATGTAACGATCCCGAAAATCTGGTCAACAGATGAAGAGTCAGGAGGAGCATTATATATTCAATATACAGGCAATAATGCAAATGACCGCTATTCTGTTCGTGTCAATGGCGGAGTGGAAGTTCCGACGTTGGATCTTTATGGAGTGACGGATGCACAGGAACGGCAGCAAAGAGCAGAACAGTATGTAGAAGCGTTGAAGGGCTATGTAGAAAAAATGGAAGCTGTTCACAAAAAAGTACATGAAAATTCCGGAAATGAATCTGTGGAATACGAATACAGCAAAGAAAACTGTATCCTTGGAGCAACAGATATTTTACTGGATAAGATGCTGTTTTCATTGCCGGCACAGCAGGTTTTAAGCGGCTGTGAGGGAAATGCACAGAAATTGTTAGATTCCATGGATGCAATGGAAGGTATGATGAATCTGTTCTATCAGCATAAGGGATTGAATCAGACAGCACCGGATGAAAAAGACAGATTCCCGCAGAGACATTTGAATATCCGTTATCAGAGAATGTTTGCAGGAGCATTTATGTATGCGGCAGGAGATCACATTGGAATCGGATGGAATGAAACAGCTGGTATGATGACAGGAGTTCCGGTTCAGTCTGATAATGGAAAATACGTAAGCGGACGCTATTTTGGCTGGGGAATCGCCCATGAGATCGGACATAACATCAATCAGAGTGCGTATGCATATGCAGAAGTGACAAATAACTATTTTGCAGTGTTGGCACAGGCAAAAGATACAAATGACAGTGTTCGGTTTGAATATCCGAAAGTTTATGAGAAGGTGACATCCGGAACAACCGGAAAATCAGAGGACGTATTTACACAGCTTGGAATGTACTGGCAGTTACATCTGGCATATGATTCCGGATATAACTTTAAAACCTATGACAACTATGAAGAGCAGTTAAATAATCTGTTTTTTGCAAGAGTGGATACTTATGCGAGAAACACGGCAAAAGCACCGGCACCTCAGGGTATCGCGCTGACATTGTCCGGAGACAGAGATCAGGATTTCATGAGACTTGCGTGTGCGGCAGCCCAGAAGAATATTCTCGAATTTTTTGAACGCTGGGGAATGATCCCGAACGATGAGACGAGAAGTTACGCAGGGCAGTTTGAAACAGAAACAAGGGCAATTTATTATGTAAATGATGATTCAAGAGTGTATCGTCTGGAAAATAGCGGAAGCAGCCTGGGAAGTCTGGGAGATGTAGAAGCAGTCGGAGATGATACTACAGTAAGCGTCAATAAAGACACAGCAAATCAGGTCGATTTTACATTGACTTCCAAGACAATTCCGGAAGAAGACGTATTGGGCTATGAAATTACGCGGACCATGATTTCGGGAGGACAGGTTGAAAAAGAAGTTGTAGGATTTACAACAGAAAACCAGTTCAGTGATCATGTGACAACTGTAAATAACAGAGTCATCACCTATGAAGTGACAGTGGTGGACAAGTATTTGAATCGTTCGGCAGCGAAGACATTGACACCGGTCAAGATCGAACATGATGGAAGCCTGGATAAGGAATTCTGGACTACCACAACGAAAAATATGGAGGCAGTTCATACAGAAGATCCGGGAGAAGCAGATGAAGATACACCATGTGCACCACAGCAGGAAGCGCCGATCTTAAAAGCAGTGGACAATAAGACGGATACAACATATACAGGAATTGCAGGAGATGAGGCAGAAGTTTTGATGCAGTTTAATCGGAAGCAGATCATTTCAGGATTGAAATATACAGTAAACGAGGGAACAGCGATCAAAGATTACAGCATTTATGTGCATGGGGATAATGATGAATGGACAGAGGTTGTAAAAGGTTCATTTGATGACAAAAAAGTACAGACGGTATATTTTGAAAATGTGGATGGCAAATATGTCGGCACATACAGTACAGATGCAGTAAAACTGGTCATTCATAACCAGAAAGACACCGAAATATCAATATCGGAACTGGATGTACTGGGAGTTACCGGAGATAATGTAGATTTCAGAAGTGCTCAAGATGGAACTTCCGCAATTGGGCGTTTGGCATCGGATTACCAATACGGAGAAACAGAAGCAGATAAGATACCGGCAGGGTCAATCGTTTTTGTTGGTTCGTATAAAGGAAATCCGGCATATAATGTAGTACTTCTTTATGATCAGGATGGAAATATTGTAGGCGGAACAAATACGGATGGAAGTTTGAAAGCGCAGCAGATCATTCTTGCAGATGTACCGGAAACCGGGAATATTCAGGATGTATCGGATGGTACATGGATTTACTGGATCGATCCGCAGGATAGTGCCCAATTAGCCGGAAAACAGGTGCGTGCAGAGCTTTACAGAGTAAATGATGCACAGACAAACGAAGGGCAGAGACTGGTAAGTGATTCTCTGTATGTGGAAGTGCCTCAGGAAATGCCGGAAATTGAACTCAATGGAAATCAGTAATCAAAAAGGAGTATAGTGTGAAAAAGTATATAGCAAGAATCGTGGTCATGCTTCTTATTGCATCGGTACTTCCGTTACAAGTATCTGCAGCAGAAAAGGAAAGTATTGAACTGGCAGTTGAAGCGGAGCAGGTCGGTGTGTCATTGACATTGCCGCAGTCTGTCAGTGGAAACATATTGTCACTTCAAGTAGGCTTGAAGGTAGATTCGAATGTGCAGGAAGAGACGACAGCAACATTTCAGTTTTCTGAAAATGTGGCAAAAGTAGCAGACTATCGTTACAATCAAGAAAAAGGGATCCTGAATATTTATCTGTCAGGAACAAAGACTCTTTTTCAAAATGGTACAGAGTCTTTGAAACTTGGAAATGTGCAGATCAATACAACAAATGAGAATGGTGCAACAGTTCATGTAAGTGTTGTTGAAAATTCTGTAAAAATGGTCAAGGGAACGAAGACGGAAGTAATTCAAAACATAGATTATCCGGAAAAAGCAGAGATTATCCTGGGCAATGGTGGTAATCAGGATAACGGAGGTGATCCGGACAATGGTGGCGACCAGGATAACGGAGATGCTCAGGATAAGACAGAGCTTCAGCAGGTAATGGAAATGGCAAAGAGCTACACGCAGTCTGAGTATACAAAAGAAAGTTATGCAGTATTGCAGAAAGCCATGGAAATGGCGCAGAAGGTTCTAGACAAAGAAGATGCCACAGAGGAAGAGATTACAGAGGCCTTAAAGAATCTGGAAAATGCGATCGGATCACTGGTAAAGAAAGAGGACACATCTTCTCCTTCTACTGATCAGGATGAAACTACAAATCAGGGAGCAGATAAAAATACCAGCCAGAATACGGATCAAAAGAATGACAAGAATGTTGTAAAAACAGGAGATGACAGCATGGTGATTCCGTTTGTGGCGGCAATTGCAATCAGTGTTGCAGCGGCAGCATTTATTATTTGCAGAAGGATGCGCAGAAAATAGAATATTTGAATTGTAAATAGTATGGGAAGACAGGAGCGTCGAGAAATGAAATCATTTTGCGGCACTCCTGTTTTTTATAAATCCTCTTGACAAAACTAAAAACCTAGTGTACTATCTAACTATAGCACTGATACACGAGGTGGAAGGAGGAAGAAGATGAATTACAATGCAGAGATGCCAATCTATCTGCAGGTCATTCACGACTTGAAGAAAAAGATGATACAGGGAAAGATACTTCCCGGAGAGAAGCTTCCATCCAACAGAGAGCTGGCGGTTCTTTATAAGATCAATCAGAACACTGCAGCAAGAATCTACAGAGAGATGGAGACACATGGATATTGTTATACAAAGCGGGGGATTGGAACATTTGTGATGGAGGAAGAGACGATGTTCGAGACGATAAAAAAAGAAATGGCAGAAGAATTGTTGAGCAGCTTTATACATGAGATGCAGGATCTTGGATTTGAAAAAGATGATATTATCTCAAAAATTGCAGACTACAAGGAGGAGAGAAGATGATTTTAGAATGTCGTGATTTAAGCAAATCATTTTACACAAAAAAGGCG
>OGZC01000088.1_pt1 | contig 48914 bp, 59 predicted proteins | sample 1576751 | NCBI WGS metagenome assembly OGZC01 (sample SAMEA3541486, study PRJEB24748) | human gut metagenome | biome: human gut; feature: human-associated habitat; material: faeces | place: China | collected 2012
TGCCACAGCCAGCACCACAAGGCCAAGGGCGATGCGGTAGATGCCGAAGAAGGTGGAGATTATTGCCGGCGTTGTCGACAGCAAGCAGATTCTGCCTGCACTGATTAAGATTGCGTCGCATCATGATGGCAACGGCGTGCGTTTCAACCCGGAAAAGACTATCGGTATTGTTTTCGGCGAAGCGCAGGCACCGTTTGAGAGTGAGCGTGTGTTGGCGATTGAAGCGCTTATGTGCAGCGCCGATATCCATATCCGCCATACGGATTGCATTAATGAAGAAATCTGGTGCAAGTTCCGCCTGAACGTCTGCAACAATCTGCCGCAGGCTGTGATTGGCGCAGGTCTTGGCTGCTATCAGGACAGCGAGCATATGCGTGCTATTAAGGAAGGTCTGCGCCATGAGCTGGAGGCCATCGCCGCCGCCAAAGGCATTGATATGAGCAAATGTCCCGCAAGCTCCGGCCGTGGCAGTGCCGTTCCGCCATCTGTGCGCTATTCCACGCTGCAGGATCTGGACGCAGGCAGACACACCGAGATAGATATGTTCTCCGGTGCTCTGATGGCGATGGGCAAGGAGCTGGGGATTCCCACTCCCTACAACGAATATACCTATCATATTATCAAAGCGTTGGAGGAAAAGAACGATGGCCTGTTCGATTACTCCGGACAGAATAAAGAAAATACCTGCGCGCGTTGAGTGCGCATTAAAGGAGGCAGAAAGCAGATGAAGAATTTGCTTACTATTGCCGGCAGTGATTCCAGCGGCGGCGCAGGAATCCAGGCCGATTTAAAGACCTTTGCCGCTCATGGTACCTTCGGTATGAGCGTCATTACCGCCGTTACGGCACAAAACACCTGTGGTGTTACCGCAGTACAGAATATTGACTGTGATATCGTTGAAGCGCAGATTGCTGCCGTTTTTAACGATATCCGTGTGGACGCGGTGAAAATAGGCATGGTGTCACAGCCGGAGATTATCCGCACGATTTCCGCCTGCCTGCGCCGTTATCAGCCGCGCATTATCGTGGTGGATCCGGTGATGATTTCCAAAAGCGGTTATCCGCTGCTGGCTCCGGAGGCCTGCGAAACGCTGATTGAGGAGCTCCTGCCGTTGGCTACGCTGGTTACGCCCAACCTGCCGGAAGCAGAGGCGATTACCGGCATGCAGGTTACGGAAAAGGCGCAGATGCGCGCAGTAGCGGAAAAAATTATTGCTCTGGGCGCTAAGGCCGTGCTCGTGAAGGGCGGTCATTTAAGTGACACGGCGGATGATTTGCTCTTTGACGGCAGCACGGAAACATGGTTCCCCGGCAAGCGCATCCCTACGAAGAATACGCATGGCACAGGCTGCACGCTCTCGAGCAGTCTGGCGGCGAACCTGGCCAAGGGGCTGGAGCTGCCGGAGGCAGTACGCGCCTCCAAGGCCTACGTTACCGAAGCCATCGAGCATGGCATCGAACTGGGCAGCGGCTGCGGTCCGACGCATCATTTTGTTGATTTATACAGAAAGGCTGGTATCTTAGACTAATGGATTTAAAAAATACTTTTGGCGAACTGGTTGACAAGTTGCGTAAGGCAAGACCTGTCATCCACGAAATTACTAATTATGTTACGGCAGAAAGCTGTGCGGATGCTGCGCTGGCAGCAGGCGCTTCTCCGGTGATGGCTGATGAGCCGGAGGAGGTTGTACAAATTACCGCCGGTGCCGATGCACTGGTGCTGAATCTTGGTACACTGAGCTTTAATAAGCAGATTGCTATGGAGCGTGCGGCGCAGGCTGCCAAAACCAAGGGCATTCCGGTAGTGCTGGACCCTGTGGGCGTAATGGCTTCTACCGTACGCTTGAACTTCGCGCTGAAGCTGCTGAACGCAGGCTATATTGACATCGTGCGCGGCAATCACAGCGAATGTCAGGCACTGCTGTTGGGTGCAACCGGCGGCCGTGGCGTAGACAACATGGAGCAGGGAACCGAAGAAGGCGAAGCACTGCGCACCGCCAAAGACGCTGCTGCCAAATTCGGCTGCGTATTTGCTGTCACCGGCCCGATTGACAACATCAGCAACGGCAAGCAGGCTGTTGTGCTGAATAACGGTCACCCGCTGCTGCAGGATATCACCGGCAGCGGCTGCATGACTACTACCTTAGTTGCCTGCTGCGCTGCTATCACCAAGGATATGCTTGTTGCGGCAGCACTGGGCGTAGTAATCATGGGCCAGAGCGCCGAGCTGGCTGCCAACTTTCTCGAGAAGAAGGACGGCCCCGGCATGTTCAAGGTACGCCTGATTGACGCCATTTACCATGTAACTACGAAGTGGAATCTGGTGAACCTGAAGCCGGAGGAAAAGGTGTCCTGATGAAAGCACAGCCTGATTACAGTATTTATCTGGTTACGGACGATGGCTGCCTGCAGGGCAGGGCGTTTATAGACTGCGTGCGTGAGGCGCTCGAGGGCGGCGTGACGCTGGTGCAGTACCGCGCCAAGACAGCATCCAGCGCAGAGATGTACGCCGAAGCGCTGCAGATGAAAGCACTGTGCGACAGCTTTAACGTGCCGCTGATTATTAACGACCGTCTGGATATTGCGATGGCGGTGGGTGCAGCAGGCGTACACTTGGGGCAGGACGACCTTCCCTGCGCTGCGGCACGCAAGATTCTGGGCGAGGATTACATCATCGGCGTTTCGGCGCACAATCCGGCGGAGGCTAAAGCGGCGCTGCAAAGCGGTGCGGATTACCTTGGTTGCGGCGCTGTCTTTGGCACTGCTACGAAGGCAGACGTCAAAAAGCTGGGTACGGAAGGACTTACGGCTATCTGCAGGGAGAAGGGACTGCCTGTTGTCGGCATCGGCGGCGTGACTGCAGACAATTACCGCGAGGTGCGCGCGGCAGGCGCTGACGGCGCAGCCATAGTCAGCGGCATACTGGCGCAGCCTGATATCCGCGCTACGGTAAGAGCTATTGCCAGGGTAAGCCAAGAGTTTACCAAATAATAAACGTTATAATAACGTTCCTGTTCAATAAAATTATGGTCATCTTTTAGGGTGGCCATTTTTGTATTAAAGCTGATTTTCCGAATTATTTTTAGTTAAAACTGAAAAATGTTCACTAATATGCCTATATTTATCGCTATCCATATTGGATAAAACGCCGAAGTGTGTTAAAATATTTTCATCAGAGCCTGCAAAGCTTATGGTTAAGCCATTTTTCAAATCATGGTCACTATTATGGTCACTATTGATTCAGAAGACACCTATTGATGTACTTATAGACACTATCCTCATCTATAAGCCACCTTTTACCACATTTGAAACCCGACAAGCATTTAGACCTCACGAGCAGGTAAATCTTGTCGGGTTTATTTTGTCTTAGAATCTTAGCTGCTTCTTGGGCAGTTATAAGATTTACTTTATCAGCCATTTGTGTTGTACCATAGCACCCTTAGCTTTACCATCTGTATCTACAAGTACAGTAAGCTCTAGTGCTTTATCAGCCTGATAGTTCCTTTGGATAGAGATAGGAACATATGCACGTTCATTTACATAAGACATACCTGCACCCAGCTCCCAAGATGGGCGCAGTTTAGACAACACAGGAGTGAGGTCTACAGTCTGTTCTACAGTAGCCTTTACTCCCTGTGGTGCATCATTAGCAGAGCCACCAGTGCTATCAGGTTGATTAATAGTACCAGCAGTTCTTTTAACAATCGGCACACTCACTTTCTCGCCATTAATAACAGCGACGTATTTGTTAGACAACACCAAGTCCTCTTCTTTGGGGTTGTCTTTGGTCTCAGCATGGATTCCTGTGGTAGACAAAAGTCCACCCTTAGAATCTGAGCTGGGCATAGGGGGTTCTGAAGCTTTGTTGTCTCCTCTTAGATATAAGTAGCAGCAACCAGCTCCAATAGCAAAGCTCAGTAAAAGAGCAATTATATTCTTGGTTCTCGTGGTAAACATAGCGTTACATACCTATAATGGTTTGCAGCAGACTGTTTGCAATCTGCAAGAAGCCAAGGAGGGGTCTATATTCGGGATTGAACGATGAGGATAGCGTATCCACGAACCACAAGAAGACAAACAGGGGGATGGATATTAAAAGACCATAGAGGAAGAAGGTCTTTAGTTTCATTAAGGTTTCTTTCATGATATATAGTCTCCTATCAGTAGGTTATTTAAAGTAATAATAAAAAATACCCTAAGGAATCCTTAGGAGGTATAGGAAACCTTAGGGTATCTATAAGTATCTATTAATTAGGTTTATTAGTAATAATAACAACTACCCTTAGGTATCTATAGTCTCTATAGTACCAAGGGTATCTAAGGGTTACATATGGAATCATATAAGGTCATATGGTATCTATAGTAACTATAAGGTATCTATAGTTATCTATAGGTATAATATAATGTCCCTTTCCTACTCTTATCGAGTATGTGACCCATTAGTTTCACAGGTTTATATGACCCATTAGCTATAAAAGTTATCAACCACCGTAGCTCCTCCGAATTGTGGTTGTCTTTTTCTATAGCGTTCCGGCACAAGCTCAGGATTATATTCTTTGTGTAAGATACCAAAGTCAGAATCCCACCATTTCATAAGCTGTTCTTCTTCAAGCTCATCAATGCCCTGTTGAGCATCTCGGTCTAAGCTTTCTAACCAAAAGGCAACAGCCATGGTCACAGCATCAAGCCTATCATCATGGGCAAGCGCACCTTTATCTCTAGTGAGCCTTGTGAGCTGATAGATTAAAGAATACTTTTGGTCATTCTCATATACCTTATAATCATCATAGATAACAGAGGTGTTGACAATGAGCTTATGACGCATCATAACAGGTTCAAGAGTATCAATGATACGAGCTTCTTTCTGCTTGTTGTTCTTGACTTCTGTGTAAGTGCAAGGGTGTACTTTATTCAGCACAGGTTTAAAGAGCTGCCCCCACATACCATCACCGAAGTTGGCTTCAGAGACAACATCATTCACGCCCCAAAATTTACACTTATTAGCTAAGATGTTGAGGGTATCATCACCATAGCCATCACGATAGCCACCAACTTCCATGAGGAACAGGTAACCATTGAGAATCTTGATAACAGCATAGGCAAGTTCATCCGCACCACGTCCTGAGGGGTCAATAGCCATTACAGTGCCTGTATATTTAGCAGTTTCTTTAGACCTGTCAAAAGGGGCATAGAAGAAGTCACCCTTAAGGGCAGTACAGGGTACATCCTTTAGGCGTTGTTCATACCCACTTGCCCATGCCCACTTCATAGATGCTTCATCCATATCAAGGTCAGCCACAATAAAGTCAGCCACTTTGAGCGGATACTTTTCAGCATCAGAGAGGTTTGTGTCAAGCAGGAACTGCAAGGCGAAGCCAGCTTTACCATAGGACAGTCTACGTTTGAAAATTTCTTCATCATTGAAGCGTAGGGGGTCGGTAGGTTTACCTGCTAATGTGGGGTCTTTATCAAGTGCATCAGCAATGAAGGTATGCAATCTGCTACCATAATTATCACGAGCCTTTTTATCCTCAGGGTAGATGACAGGGATAATGGTGCAGGAGTAGCCACGATTTTGTAACTCATTATAAAGGGACATCTCACATTGAGGAGTACCTAAATAGACAATCTGCCCATTAGGTTTAAGGATGGAATCAAATTCCTTAACCGCTTCACCCAGCTTATCCCTCTGTACCTGCGTTGCAGAGTTTGAGGGAATCTCAATATCATCAGCAATCAGCAGGTCAGCACGAGAGCCTGTAATCTGACCATAGATACCTACAGACTTTACAGAGGGGGAGATGTCAGGCACAGCAGGGGCAACATCGAACAGGTTCATGGTGTCTCTGTTGCCTTTGGTTGTATCAGGTCTTAAATGCTCCAAAAAGGGCAAGACATTAAGGATACGCTTAATGAAGATAGCGTTGGCATCCGCACGTTCCTTTGAAGCAGACACAATCTCTACTTTAATCTGAGGGTTATTCCATAAGCTCCAGCCAGCAAAGGCACAGGTAATAAAGCTCTTTGCAGCACCACGGAACGCTTCAAGAATAATGCGGTCACTAGGGGGATACTGCAAGTAATGTGCCATTGCATATTGGATAGGGGTAGGTGGTGGAAGACCAATCATCTTCCATAAGATAAAAAGGAAGACCCTGAAGTCCTCCTTAGCTTTGGCAACCTGTTCATCTGTCCATTCAGACATCAGCTCACCTGCCCATCAAAATCAAAGGTAGGAATCTCTTCCACTACCTTCTGAATCTTATGTACCCCTTGTGTTTCGGGGGTAGTCTGCAATTTGTTCTGCTTTAAGAACTCACGCACCTTAGCAAGAAAAGCAGGGTTGCGACGTAGCTCCGGGTCATCAAGACCCTCTAAAAGTGCATTGACTTCACCTATAGCAAGCTTATCAAGTAGTTTCTCATCTATCTGCATAGTTTATCACTCCTTTGTATTCATAAATCAATTCTCACACGATTGAGAGGGGTTGGGAGTGCTATTTGAGCATTGAAACACTCCCATAGGTATAATCACATAGGCAAGAAAATCCAATCGTTCAGATAGGCTCTCAGGCGTTACTGAGGGCGTTTTAACTTCTTACCTTTTAATTCTTCAATGTAATCTGTTTTATTGGTATCCACAAGACATACATCATATGTCTTAGATAAGGTGCGGATAGCAGCAGCAGTGCCTTTACCAAAACGGAAAGACCACAGAGGACACTTGCAGATATGGCAATCTCGGATGTTATCAGAAGTACCTGCACAGTCCATGCATTTTAGACGAATAGCACGAGTAAGTGAAGGGTTCTTAATATCAGCGATATACACCTTTTTAGCCACGGAAGTCACCCCCTAAATGAATAAAGCGGTCTCTAATCTCCTCAGTGCGTCCTTGATTCCAAAATTGACTGCCCAAATAACCACAGGTTCTACGTGTCACATTCATTTTGGTTTTGTCTCTATTACCGCAATTCGGACACTCCCACTCCAATCTACCATTATCTGTGACAATCTTAATTTCACCATCATACCCACAGACCTGACAATAGTCACTCTTGGTATTCAGCTCTGCATACATAATGTTGTCATAGATAAACTGAATAACAGCCATAACTGCATCAATGTTTTTGGTCATATCAGCACACTCAATGTAACTGATAGCACCACCCGGACTGAGCAGTTGAAATTCAGATTCAAATTGCAGTTTGGTGAAGGGGTCAATAGGCTCACGTACATTCACATGATAGCTATTAGTGATGTAGTCATGGTCAGTGACTTCCTTAATCACCCCAAAGCGTTCACGGAGACATTTAGCGAATTTATATGTGGTGGTTTCCATAGGAGTACCATAGACACTATAGCCTAAGTGCTCCTTAGTTTTCCATTCAGCACACTTATCATTAAGGTGTTGCATGACAGAGAGTGCAAAGGGTTTCACAGCAGGGTCAGTATGAGATTTACCGAACATTGCCATACAGCACTCATAGAGACCTGCATAGCCAAGGGAGATAGTGGAGTACCCATTCTCCAATAATTTGTCAATCTTCTCACCTTTTTGCAGACGAGCAATAGCACCATACTGCCAATGGATAGGGGAGACATTGGAGATTGTACATTTAAGGTTTTGGTGTCTTACACGCAAGGCTTTGTGACACAGTTCCAAACGCTCATCAAGAATAGACCAAAATCTATTTTTGTCTTTATCAGCAGACAGTGCAACATCCACAAGGTTGATGGAGACAACACCTTGGTTGAAGCGACCATAGAATTTAGCTTTACCATTTTCATCAAGATAGGGCGTTAAGAAACTTCTGCATCCCATAGGAGGGTAGCAATGCCCCACACCATCTTCAGTCTTCTTATTCTTTAGCATAATCTTCTCAGACAAATAATCAGGCTGCATACGCTTAGCAGTGCATTTAGCACACATCTCTGTGAGGTAATAATAGGGAGTACCTTTACGGATGTTGTCTTCCTCTAAGACATAAATCAGCTTAGGAAAGGCAGCAGTAATCCATGCCCCTTTTTCATTCTTGACACCCTGATAGCGTTGGTGAATGATTTCCTCAATAACCATAGCAAGGTCTTTCTTCTCCTGCTTATTCTTAGCTTCATTGAGGTACAGAAACAATGTAACAAAAGGTGTCTGACCATTGGATGTCATAAGGGTATTAATCTGATACTGCATTGTCTGCACACCCTTAGTGATTTCATCTTTCAATCGCTTTTCTGTGATATAGTCTAAATCCATTTCATAATACTCTGCATGAATAGATTCTAGTTCCTGTTTAACTTCTTCTTTAATTTTTTGTCTTGAAGTATTGACAAATGGAGCTAAATGTGCTACCGATACACTCTGACCACCATATTGGTTAGAAGCAACCTGTGCCATAATCTGAGTAGCAATATTGCAAGCAGTAGCAAAGCTATGTGGCTTTTCAATCATAGTGCCGTTGATTACAGTACCATTTTGCAGCATGTCTTCCATGTCCAACAGTGCACAGTTGTACATCTTTTGGATAGCATAGTCCATATCATGCACATGGATGATACCTTCTTTATGTGCTTTCATCACATCCGGAGGGAACAGGAGCTTTTCAGAGAGTTCCTTAGAGACCATACCTGCCATATAGTCACGTTGAGTAGACAGGATAACAGGGTTCTTATTAGAGTTCTCCTCATTCACATCTTGGTTGCTGAGATTGACAATATCAAGCACTTCACTCAAAGCACCTTTGGTATTACGGATAAGCTCACGTTTATAGCGGTAACGCACATACTCTCTAGCTACCTCAGGATACATAGAGGTCATAAGTTTTTCCTCTACAATATTCTGAATGTCCTCAACTGTCATTTCAGTTTCCTTAGCAATTCTCTCAATGTATTCAGCAATATTTTCTTTTGTATAATCATCAACATAACCAGCCTTAGAGATGGCAGTAATGATTTTGTCTTTATTAAAGTCTACGAGAGACCCATCACGTTTTTTAATTTTCAAATTGATACAGACCTCCTTTAAAAATAAAAAGAGGGAGACTAAGCTCCCTCGTAAATCTTACCAACGTGCAGGATAGCCACGAACATCCACATGGACACCCCAGCTATAAATACCAATACCATCAGCACCAGCAGTTACCGCAGCATCATACAAAGTCTGTACCATGACACCATCAGGGCATTGCACATCCGCAGCAGTGCCATAGATATGCTGACTGTTAGACACACCACCTACCTCAGCATTGTGGGCAGGACAGCGATAACCACAGGACAGCACCAAAGGTTTACCGATGATAGCACGCATACGCTCTAATACCTGTACAAGCCGTGGGTTGATGTCAGCACCATTGTGGAGACCCCCACAACCACATTTACAGGCAAATTCACTAGAATCAAAATGAGCAGATAATTTCACTTATTACATTCCTCCTTTTTAAAAAAGGTCTTATACAGCAAGACCCAAATCTGAATCAAGACATACATAATGGTGACAATATACACCCAATCAGATAAGGGGATACCCATGAGAGATAGGGTGGAGACACCAATAGGAGGGGTTGTCTTTACAATTTCATTGTCCATAATATCCTCCATAATAAAATAAAAGAGGGTCAGCTTCTAGCCAACCCTCGGTAACATTATGCAGTAGCGGTAGTGGTAGCAGGTAACTTAAGTTTCAGATAGAGCAGTTCTCTATCCTTATCTGCCAGCTTATCACGCAGAGCTTGCATAGTGTTGCAGGTAATCAGAGCACGAGTTTTCTCGCCTTCCTCATGGATAGCAGTGGTAACTTTACAGGTGTTTGCAGCACCCTCAAAGCGCAGGGCATCAATGTTACGATTGATACTTTCACCAACGCTAGCTACTTTGTATCCGGTTTCTTTTTCATTCATGCCAACAGTGTAGAAGCCGTCGCACATACCACTTTGGATACCACGCAGACTAGCTTTGATGTCTTGGTTGTCTAAGCCATCTGCCAACTCTGCACGAGTTACAGTGCCTTGGAAAGCAGTACCATTACCACCCCAGCCACCAAAACCACCAAAGCCACCACCAAAGGCAGCTAAGAGGATAAGGTATACGAAGGGGTTATTCCACATCTCATTACCATTAGAACCTTGTTTGGCGAGCATCAGGGCATCACCGAGACCTACGCCAGCATTAGCCATTTCCATTACTTTTCAACTCCTTTTTGAACTTGGTTGATGTATGCTTTACCTGCATTGATGTCTTCATCAGACATACCACGCTTACGAGCTTCTTCCTCAACCATTGCTAACAGTTCAGGGGAAACTTGCTTCAAGGCTTGCATCATCATCATTTGCATAAGTTTGTTTTGGTTCATGTTATATTGCATAGTGACTAGTCACCTCCTGCTATTATGATAACATGAATTTAAGGATTGAAAGTTGTAACTAAATGACTATAAAGTTACTTGAAAAGAACAAGATATACTTTGTCATATATTTGTCTTAAGGCACGTTTGATACAAGACACATCTTCATGGTACTCCATAGCAAGCTTTTGCTGGGAGTAGTCCTTAATGATGATTTTGTTGAGTATGTCTTGTTGTTTTGGTGTGAGCTTAGCTTCTGTTGTGATTGCCTTGTACTCAGTGAGAGTAGAGGACTTAAGCCAAGCACGAGCCTTTTTGCGATTCTTTTCCATGATAAAATCCTTTCTGCCCACCCAAAACCCCTAAAGGGGAAGACAACAACCCTGTCTTTTTACTTAACTAAACTAAGCTAATAGCTTCAACTTCTTCTTTAGTTGAAGCAGCTTCCACTTTTTCCTTAGCCTTTCTATAAGCAGTGTGAAGCTTATCACTTCTCAATGCTACCTGTGCAATGATACCACGCAGGTCAGATGCAGTTACTTTTACATCTTGATTGTCTGCCGTAGTCCATGTGAGGACAGCGGAAGTACCTGCAACTTCAAGAGCAATTATGGCAGCATTGATACGCTCTCTTGCTTTGTCATCATAATCAAAAGAGTAACCTTGATAGATAATAGGCTCAACCTCTGCTTCATCACGTTGCATCTTTAAAGTTTCGATTTTGCGTTCTTTGAGATACTCAATCGGCTCTTCCTCGTGTGTCACTTCGACCCCTAAGTCTTTAAGGGCATCTTCAGAGATAGACAGGGGGATAAAGATACCTTCTTTACCTAAGGCTTCGGAAAGAGGATAGATGTGAGTATATGTTTTGTCTTTGTATTTATATTTTGTCTGCATTTTGTTCCTCCTTTGCTTAATAATCTTCAACTGTAGGTTTCATGTCATTTATTGCTTTGCCCCATGAAAAAGTCACACCACTTGTATAATAGCAATTAAACAGCAATCTATAAGTTTTATTGGGTGTTACACCTACAATGGAATCAATATCTGCGGCATCGTCGACTTCACCCTCAGAGGTAGTATAAAACCAACCCTCACCCCAAACTTTATTGGTTGATGTATTCTTTATGTTAGCATAGTTGGATAAATCGGGGTCACCCTCACCCCCATCAATAGACGATGTTACTTTGATTCTCTTAATCCCCGGTGGAACAGTAAAAGAAATTGTTTTATTATTTGCGTCATTCCAAGTCCAATACTTTCTACCATCTTCAACCTTTACCTCACCATTTTTCATCATCATTCTGTTTAAGCCCATATTACCACCTCTACGATAACTTATTAGCTTGCACGATGCTGGTCAGATTATTGCTGGCATCTTTTACCATCATAATGTTTAAAAGCAAACCGGAGCTTGCAATAGCTACATCAGATGCAGACCCTATATACTTAACAGTTCCACAGTTAGTGATAGTCAATGCATAGTCTGCATCCGCTGTAAAGTACGCACTAAATACAGAGATTTGTGACTTATCAACTTTCATTGCCAAAGCACCTAAATCAAGTGTGAAATTATTAGTTGCCTTATACATCATTGCAGATATAATCGGCGTATCATTCGTACCTGTTACGATGTATATAGGATACTTTTCGTAATATACCGACAAAAAGTTTAACGTCTGCGCTGCTGTCCAAGTGTTAGCCACCGACGTTTTAGCGTAATCAGCAAGCGATTGATGCTGTGTCAAATAACCTGCATCGTTTGGCAGGTCAGATACTTTAGTAGGCACACTAGCAGCAACGGAATCAATAGCAGCTTTTACAACTTTATTCTGCACAGGGTTGATAGAGGTATCGCTAAGTGCTGCATCAACAGTAATGCCACCATCTTTGCCATCTTTACCTCTGGGCAACATAAAGTTCAACACAGCATTACTAGCAGTACCACTATTGGTAACGCTTGCATTACTACCTGCTGCCCCTGTAGTCACGCTACCAATCGTGATAGACGCAGCAGTACCTGTATCACCTTTTGCACCCTTGATGTTCACACTAGCAGGATTAGTCAATCCAGCTTTATTTGTCCAACTTAAAACACCCTCCGTAGACACACTAGGCACAAATACATTGACGTTTTCACTATAATTCTTAGCATTGTCCATGTAGGTTTTTGCATTGTCCTTGTAGGTCTTTGCTTCACCTGCGCTGTTTCTTGCATCAGACGCAAAGTTACTAGCAGTAGTAGCAGCAGATTGAGCTGCTTCTTTACTAGCACCTGCATTATCAGCAGAGGTCTTAGCGTTGGCAGCATAAAGGGACGCATCACTCTTAGCAGTTTCTGCTACATTCTTGTAACCTTCGGCTAACCTTGCGCTTTCAGCAGCACTTGCAGCAGATGTACTAGCAGACTGTGCGCTGTTATATGCATTGTCTTTATGGTTGCCAGCAGTATTCATAAGCTGTTCAGTTTGTGTCTTGATAGCGTTCATACGCTGCATCATAGAGCTTTCTTCATTATCAATGTAGTTCTTGGTGACAGCATCCTGTGCATCCTTAGGGTCAGCAATGTTAGACACACGGAACTTACGTCCTTGCCATACACCACTTTCCTCATCAAGAACAATAGAATTGGTCTTAGACCAATCACTTGCTTCCTCTAAGATGTGCAACTGCTGAACCTCTGATATAGTCATATCCTTAGCTTTCAGGATACTTGCATCTGCCCAAGACACCAAGCGAGTGGTTGGCGTATTACGATAGATATGCACAATGCTATCTTTAGCTGGTGCAGAATCAAACATAATCATACGATTACTTATAGTGAACCCTTCGGAAACCTCTGCATCATTAATAGCCACATGGACAAAGGCTGGACGCAAATAATCAAAAGGCACAGAGAAATTTGTTTGAGAACCATCGGCTGTGTAAGTAATAGATGTAGCCAATTTAATAGCTATATTAATCATCTCCTTTACAAAAAATAAAAAGACCACCAGCTCTAAAAGAGCCAGCGGTCACCAATTCAATTTATTATCTCCTCATCTGAGGAAAACTATTATAAAATTTTTATTTGTCTTCATACATTGCTTTTTCGGCATACTCTGTGATTTCCGCAATATCTGAGAAGACACCGGCAGAGTAGCCTAAGGCAGCTAGGGGAGGGTTGTCCTTAACCCACAGGGATTTATGGAAAGACAACACACTTCCAAGAAACTCGTGGATTTTAATATCAAACCCAGCTACTATAAATTCATCACCTGATATATGATAACAGTTATAAATAGGGGAGATAAAGGTTTCCTTAAGCTTAGCTGCAAAGTCCTTTATCAGCTTATCCCCTGCACTGTGTCCAAAGTGGTCATTGGTATATTTCAGACCATTGATGTCTGCAAAAAGGATACCAACGAAACCAAAGTGATTAGTGGTACTGTCACGTTCAAAGGCTTGCTTATTGTACAGTCCTGTGAGAGCATCACGCATAGCACCTTGCTCATAAATACGAGTTATGTCCGCTAAAAGTTGGGCATAGCTATTTTTGAACTGTTGCTGTATTTCACGTTGAATATCAGCACTTAATTCCATGGGACAGAACTCCTTTCATTATCTAGAAAAGGAACAATGGATAGGTATGAAGTTAGTAGCTGTACATTGGAATCACCTCGGGGAGAGAAAGGGAATATTAGTTAGACAGGACATTGAAATAACCACAACCACCTAAAATAATTAGAATAACTATGATAGTTTCAATGATTTTAGTTTTCAAAGGTATCTCTTTATTAAGGAGTACCTGCTTGAGCAACACATTATATAGCATATAAATGGTGCTTACCAATACACCAAAAGCAACAAATAGCAAAATTATACCATCTATCATACCAAAAATAAACTCTATTACCTTCATTGCTTACAATCACCTCTCTACTATTAATTATAGCATATCATTCAGGCGATTGTATATATTTGTAATTAAGATACTTCTTATTGGCAGTTCTGAAAATACTATTTTGCTTCTTATTCAGCTCATCAAGCTTAATGCGCTTAGTGTCTGCATCCATCTTTTTGTCTGCATACAGTTCTCTGATAGCTTTAGATACCTTCATAGCATCTGCCTTAGCCTTACGCATCCCTTTGAGTTCTTTACTAACCTTAGCCTTTTTACCTTCAAAAGAAGCATCAGCATATTTGGTCTCTAATTTATCAAGACCATTAAAGAAAACATCCTTACTACGAGATTTACCCGTACCTTCAGTATAGGTAAAGCGACTATATTCCGTCCATTTCTTACTAGGCGCAATATCATCTTTAGCTATCATGTCAACTGCCCCCATAAAGGTATAACCCATAGAGCCTGTGAGACCATAGATAGTGTTATCTATCTTAATAGGTGAGAGGTTAGTTGCCTGACCAATACCACGAGCTACCATAGAGGTATACTGATTATACTGATTCTTAGGACTAAGCTTTTCAAGACGCTGGTCAACAAGAGGACGCTTACGATACATAGAGTAGTTTGCCTGCCATTCATAGAATTTCTCTATGATAGGAGGAGCACCAAAAGGAGCAAGGTCTTGTATAAGCTTATAGACAGCATCAGCAATAACCTGTTTATTATCTCCTTCAGCCATAACATCTAATAATCGCTCAGGTATAGAGCCTGCTAGTTGTCCGATGAATTGTGGTTTAGGATAATCATAGATAGTATCACCTATCTTTATATACCATGCTTTATTCTTCATCTCCATTGGCATGTCCTTATACCAATCTTCATCTTTATTCCAATACCACAGTACCAATGTGGGGAATAATACGTGTTCTGCTAAAGCAAGACCAACGCTAAGAGGGTTTTTAGAAAGTTCTCTTGCTACCTTTAAAGTACCCTGCATCTGTGCATTAAGGAAGGGGATATGACTGTTAAGCTCTTTAATAGCAGTACCACTCTGCATAAAGTTTAGTGTACCATCAGAAGCAACCATAGCAGCTTCAATCAGAGAAGCACCACGTCCTTTAGCACGTCGATAGAGTGCCATACGTGGTAGCTGTTCCATAGCTTCATTAAACATCATACTCCAATTCCACAACATGCTAACAGGAGATAATGCCTTGTTAAGTGTAGCATCACTAATACTAGGGTCTACAATCTTTCTAAAGTCCCTATTAATTTCCTGAATAGAACCTAAACGTGTGGTCATGGTAATACCATTAGTTCTAAATTCTCTTTTGTATTGTCTAAGCAGAGCACGTTCTCTGTTGTTGCGAATGATAAGTTTACCAAAGGCATTGTCACTGTTGAGCATTTGTAATCCCTGCCAAAAGATTTTCATAGGAGCAACAAGAGGGATGTATGAAGCACTACGTCCATCAGCGTTCATAATGGTTGCTTCAAGAATATCTTTTAAAAGGTTGGCAGTAGAAAAAGCAACTGTAGCAGTAGAACCTACACGCAATCCTGTTGCAGTACCTCTTGATATGTGGTCAATAATACTAAGCTTAGTTGCACTCATATTGCCCTCTTTAGAGGTCATGGCTTCATAAAGACCTTTCATCATACATTGATAATATTTAGGCTTGCCTTTTTCATAGACAGTAATAATTTGAGTAGCATGTTTATACTTGCCTTCTGCTACAGGCATCATAAGGAAGTGACCGCTGTCCCTCTTAGCTAAATCAGCAAGGGCAAGACCAACACGATTGCGTTCCACTTTGAAGACAATACTTTGCATATTCTTCATAGCCTGTACCATAGGGTCTTTGATAATACGTTCAGAACCCTCAACAGTCATAGCCTTATGGGATGCAAAGAAGTCACTAGTACCCTCAATCTCAAATGAACGTGACATAGGGATATATTCAGGGTACTTCTTTAAGAAAGTGTTAGCAACCTTTGCAGGAATAATCTGTCCGGCAACAGCAATTCGTAACACATTCTCATTCCATTGTTTCCAAAGATTAGAAGCAACTTTCATCTCAGGCAGTTCCTCTGCTTTAGCAATGATTTTATTACATTCTTCCAAAGTGTGTGTTGTCTTACGTCCTGTTGCCATAACTTCTAATTCATGTTTGGTAGTTTGATAGGTATTAAAGGCTTCATAAAAATCCTTATACTCAGTTTCTTTAAGCCACTTTTGAAGTTCAGCACCACGCTTACCTTGTGCATCCAAAGGCTTCAAGATGTCAGTAGCCACAACATTATTGAGAGCGACATTGAATTTTGTTTGCATCATCTTAATGGCAGCTCTAGTGCCTAGATTATTGCCATTCAGGAGACAGCCAACAGTATCATTACCAGCTTGCTTTGCATACTGTGCTAAGACAGCAGGGTCATTCTCCATAGCTATCTTTACACCTTGGTTATCCTCATAGGCTCTTACACTTTCGTCAAGGTCAGCATACTCCCAAGCAAAACGCTTTTTAGTAGCTGTCCATGTGCCAACAAGCTTATCAATCTTTTTACCTAAAGTCTTATCTGCCCAATGAAACATACCAGCAGCTTTACTAAAGTCAGACTGCGAACCCCATCGGCGCACCTGTTGCCCTAAAAGATTCATCTGTGCCTGATAGAATCTATCACTTGCAATAGCCTTTTCAAACTCAGCATAGGCAAGAGGGAAGTGCTTCTTAGCCATCTCAGGGTTGACACAATACTCATTCATAAAGGCAGCACGTCCTTCTTCTACATAGGTAGCATAGTTTTCCGGAGCATATCTATTACCATACTCACCACGTTGCCATATGGAAGTAGCACCATCATAAAGTTCTTTTTGAACTGCTGTATCTTTACCCCAACCAAATTTATCAGACAAACCATGACCGATTTCATGGCAGATTACAGACCATGCACGGAAGCCACGGATACGAATACCTTTACCTTGGGGCATAAAGTAGCCTAAGGTTCTATCACTATCAGCTAAATCCAATCTACCGGGGCGAATAGGGAACATAGCTTTTGCAGTTTCCCATATATCTTCTGCACTCACAGGATGAGGATAAAGGTTATCTTTACTATATTCCAGCCTATCGCCAAATGCACCCTGCATAATTTCAGGTGTCTGCCTAGCTTCGATGTGGTCGGTAGCTAACTGATTAGCAATAGCATCCTGTTGCATTTGTTGTTCGGGCATCTGTTCAGGATATGCTTTTTCAGCGGTTGTCTTGGGTTCACGTTTCGTAACCTGAGCAGGTGTAACCATCTCCTCATAGTCATTATCAACATCCCATACATTCTCACGATGCTGCTTACGATGCTTACGTTTCCTTTTATTCTTCTCTTTAGTAGGAGAACCTAACTTTTTGTTTGTCTCATCAACCTTAGTCTTATCAGCCATAACCTCAGTAGCAGGGTTTGTCTTTTCAGACACAATCTCTGCATCTGTGACAGGGTTTGTCTTGGCAGACCAATCAGCTTTGGCAAGCTTTTTAGCACCAATAGCAGTATCGGTCAAAAATTGGCTGACAGCAAAACGAGCAGGATGTTCTGCTGCGTAATTACGTACATTCTCATCCATAGCAAGAACTGTACCTGCTGCAATACCGCTACCCACAAAAGGGGTAGTCATAACCTTAGAGACTTTAGGGGCAGCCTTAGATAAAAGACCACCCACCCCATGTGTCACAGAAGCTGCCACAGTACCTGCCATCATAGGGAGCAGGGATGCTTTGGCTTGGTCAGACATCTCAGGGGCATTTTCAATCTCCTGTGCTTTCTGCATCTCATGCACCATGATAGGTACTTGAACAGCCAAAGGAATCCAAGGACTAGCAGCACCTGCTACGTCACCTATGAGAGTAAGGGGGTCTTTGGTAGCCACATAACGAGCATCATCCACAGCATCCTGCAAAGCCTGTGCAACCTTTTCTTGTGCAGGAGAGGGAGAAGATGCATCAACGTCCGGTAAAGCCATATCATCAATAGCATCAAAATTACCTGTTTTATAGGCTTCACCAGCAGCCACAGCAAGCTTCTGACCTGCTTTGTCCATGTCTTCAATCCATTCAGTAACACTCTCTGCTAAATCATGCAAGGGGTTAACTTTGGTATTAGAGAGCTGTTCTTGTCCTTTGGCTTGTAAATCAACACCGCTGACATAATCATCATCCATCTTATGCCATGCATCATACATATCAAATTTAGCCATAATTCCTCCTATTCCCCTCTAGCATCTGCTAACATATCATTTATATTACCTTCAGCACCAAAGACATCACGTAAAACTTTATTTACATCAAGACCTGCTTGTTGTGCAAGAACCTCAACTCTGCGGTGAATTTGGTCTTCATCTAAAGGAACACCTCTATCATCAGTGGGGTTACTATTGACTAAGATTTTTAATTGAGCTATCTGTTGGTCATAATCTGAAAGAGTAGGGGTATCATTTGATGGGTCATAGTTTGATTTAGAGGTAGACTGTGTTGTCTCTTGCTCACTAGGGATATACCCACGTTTCTTTTTAAACTCTAGCAAGGCATTAAGTCTTGCTGTAGCTCTATTGGCTCTCTTTTGCAAAGCCTTGTATTCATCAGAATCACCATCAACATCAGGGTCTTGATAAGCTTTATACCATTCGGCGTATGTCTGAGTATCTTTAATATATTGATAGCCATTTTCATATGACCAAAAATGTTTAGCTTCTGCATCATTACCATAGCCTTTAGCTGACTGCCGTGCTTGACGTGTGATAGCACGAATCATAGTAGCCTTAGTTGTCTCCGGTAAATTAGAGCTATTTATAATCTGCATCTGCTCACTTGGGTCATTGGTTTGTAAAAGAGCCATATTGATTCTGTCTCTTTCATCTGCATCACGTTGTGCCTTAACACGTTGTGCTTGTGCCTGTTTAGCATAGATAGCCTGACGTATCTTATTGATGCGCTGGGGATTATAGGCAGCAGCAGACTGTTCTTTAGGATTAGCAGCTTTCATACCACCATGGTAATCAGCAAGATGCAGATGTCTGCCTGTGCCAGCATCATGGAATAAGACCTCACCAAAATACTGCTTAAAATAAGACAATGCTTTATTAGCCTGTGCTTCATCCACATTGTCACCTAAGTAAATATCCACAGCATTACCTTGGGTATGTTCTGAGTTTGGTACACCACCCACAGATGCATTATGCTCTGCTGTGCGATAACCACTAGTAATCTGTGCATCCTTAAAGCCTAGCTGATAGATAGCACCACCAACCATAGGCAACACGCTTTTCATAGTAGGTGACAGGTCTGTTAAGTCGGGGTTGTCTCCCTGTGAGATAGGCAGATTAGCTTCAGGAATACCATCAGCATTTGTAGTTTCCGCAGGTAACTGAGACAACAATACTTCTGCTTGTGAGAGGTCAATAGTGCCATCAGGGCGTGTGCACTTAGACACAATATCATCAGTAACTCTCAGATTGAAGTTATCTGCAATCTTTGTATAGGAGGGATAGAGGTTTACCATCTGCTTTAAAGACAAACCATCTTCGTACTGATAGTCACCTAAGGCATCCAATCTTGCCGTATCAAAATCTTGGTCAGCAATCATCTGAGCAAGAGGGGCAACAGCTTTAATGAATCCATCTCTATCCCTCGTACCTAAATGAATCTTGCGCAATGCTTCACTGCCACGAGTGAGGAAGTCTTCACCTTTAGCTCCACTATACACAAGGTCTTGAAGCTCACTAGAACCCAGCATGACCATCTTCTGACGCTTATCATCATTGATTCTCTTGTCAGCTTCATTAGCTATTTTTATTGTGTCTTGAACAGCACCCTCATAATAGCCTTGGTCAAAGGCTACTTTATTAGAGATACCATCATCACTGAAGTTAGCTCTGTTCTCCTGTAGGTACTTATTGAAAAGACTAACAGCTTCGGAAACGCTCTTAGGCTTTTCAGAAGCAGGGTCATTTGCCCATTGCTCTTTGGCATATTGGCTTGCCATTTTACCAATGCCTTTTTCAAGAACAGCCATAGCATAGCGGTTATCTGTCAAGTCAAATTCATCACTAGAGTTCTGCAAAGCAGCCATGCGGTCAAACTTCTTCAGGTCTTCTTGTGTCTTACCTGCAAGGAGTTTGTCTGCATTGACCAATACTGCTTGGTCTTGGGTGCGTTTTTCATCAGCAATACGCTCCTCCATGATATTCTTACCAAGGAGACCTAAAGATGATGCTAAGCGTTGTGCATCTAAATCTGTACGTTGTGAGATGCCTGCAGATGCATTGAATTTATTTAAGGACAGCGCATAGGGCATCTCCGGTTGTTTTGCAAACTGCCGTTGAGTACCTACCGCTGCCTGTACTTCTTTACTCAATCTTCTTACCTCCTATAAATACCATTGCCAATACCTAGCTTCTCATGGACGCTACGTGGAGCGTTGCCTACCCATGTCTTAGTAGCAGTCTTGGCTGTCTTTCCAATGCCACCTGTAATCTTCTGCTGATTCATAATATTCTTAGCTTGTGTATAATTATTCAAACCTGTGGCAGCAGAAGACAAAAAGTTAGTGAATCTGCTAGGCATCTTAGGTGCAGAAGCATTAAGGTTCTCTAAAAATTCGTGAGTAGATTTTACCTGTCGCTCACGATTCAGGTCAACCTCATTAGATTTACGTTGGTAGTTATCTTGGATAGAGGATACTGCACGAGCGGTATCACCTTCGGCAGCACGTACAATGAGGTTAGCTGTACGTCCGCTCATGGTCTCATTCACAGCAGCCTTTACGCCACTATTGAGCTGCATAGAGTTTAACCTAGTGTTGCTGATTTCTGCGACAGCTTGGTCAAAGGCATCTGTGCGCTGCTGTTCTAAATCCATGATATTCCAATTCATCTCAGTAATAGCTGCCTTAGCCTGTGCGTTCATGGTAGCCTGTGCTGCCTTAGCCTGTGCACGTTGTCCCATATAATCACCTGCTACTTGCAAGCCTGTACTGATACCAGCAGCCACCATAGGACTGCACATAAGACATCACTCCTTTATTGGGTATAATGTAAATTTCTGAAATAGTTCTCCATTGATTCTTGTGTAGTTGCCAAATTCAGCTCCCAACCATTTAAGCCATTGTACATGTCGCTTATTCCTAAGCCACACATAATTATAAACATGATGTGTTACCCATTGTTTAAAGAAAGGCTTACAGAAACGTAGGAACTTAATAGGGTGTATATCTACCTCATTAGTACAGACAACCCATATTAAGTAAGCATCAATAGCACCAATGGCATAAACCCTTTGTGTCTCATCATCATAAAGACACAGAGCATTGCTTAACTCCTCAACCTCAGTGAAATCAAAGGGGGTATTTGAAGCATAGAACCATTCCATTTTGTCTTCATCACGCATATTTTCTCTGAAGTTACAGAGCTGTTCAATGGTTAATTTAGATACTTTTAAAATAGTCTTGTCCTCCTTTGGTAATTTCCAATCCAACCTGCACCCACAAGAGATACAGGGAGTGGGGTGTCTGTTTCCAAACAAATGTTTACATTCTCATTTTTGGCTTGTATAGGGAACTTAAAAGAGCCTGTGGTAAAGGGCATTGCACCTAAGATATTAAAGCGAGTACCTAAGAGCCTAGAGGTATACTCATAGACATAGGCTTGTTTGTCTTTAATATCCACAGTTACTTTGAAGTAGCCACTATCAGCATAGTTAAACCACATCTGACGCAGTTGCAATCTGCCCTCAATAAGAGCCTGAGTGCTTCCATTATCAGACTGCTTAACCATAATGGTTGACATAACAATCTTAAAATTATAATTGATACCTACAGTCAATACTTGGTTAGAGTAATCACCAATAAAGACTAGCTTTCCCTCTTTAGCCTTAGTGTATGTACCATCGGGAGCAACAGCACTATATTGTTTATCCTGCTCATATATATCACCGAAAATATCACTTATATTCACAGTAGTTTCATCTTTAAGGGAATCATAACACTCAGCAGGAATCTGATAGAAATGTTTGCAATCCAATAAGATACGATAGGCTTCACCATCAAAGTCAGTAGTATTAATGGTAAAAGAGATTTTCTCCAAACAGTAATAGCCATTACGCTCCACTATCAAATAGAGATAATTGTCAATAAATTGCCCCCCATAGACAACACCTTGCATATCCCACTTAGACCATGCAGCCTGTACACGTTGGCTATCAATAAAAAGGTACTTATAGACATATATTGATGTCTCATCACCTTCAGTGAGATAAAGCATTACATTCTCAACAGTAGAGGGAATGATTTTATACACACCATTAGGAATATAGTTAGGAACGTGGGATGTTATGTCTTGAACATCCTTAGCATCTGTGTTGTCTGCTGCGGTGAAGAACTCACGCACAGTGGTATACTTAGCTCTTTCAGCTACAAAGTAAACATTGCGTCCTGCGTTAACAGGCTTAGCTTTAAGACTAGCTTCATAGTGGGTAACTGCCGGGGACAGATTAGCACTTGTAGGTGTCAAGATACCATCAGCAGAGAGCATGAATTGTGCTTCTTGACTGAACAAGATAAGGTCAGTATCAAACGTGACAGCATTATACAGTGTGCTAATGGTATTATCAGAGACCGCTAAGTCGATAGGGTCTGTGTCCTGCACTTTGGTTGCACTTGTCATCCAAAAGTTAAAGAAGTCAGCAGAGCGAGTGAGGATAATATTTTCACCACTTAAGAAGCCTAAGCGGTTACGATGATAGAAGACATCATTTATTGTCCCACCAATGAAGGAGGGTTCAGGGTTACTATCTTCATCTCCTACATCACGCACAGACCAATCAGCACATTTGAAAGTAAAAGTACCATCTGCTTCACGTACTAAAACGTGGGGCATAGTAGTATTATCAATATGATTCTTCATTGATGGTCTTGCACATTCACGCCATACTTGGTCTTCTGCCCCATAAGAGACATAATAATCATCTGTACCGCTGCCTTCTTCGCCGGTGATTTTAACAGTAAAACCATCAGGAGCATTGACAGGTAGATTAGAAAATTTCTGAACAAACTTTAGAATACCGAAAGCTGCTTGATTATTATAGCCATCATAGACAGTAGCGGAATCAATCAAAGAATAAGCTTTTGAATTACTAGGAATAGAGGTAGATACAGTCCATGTGAGTGTATAGACATTCATCGTACTATCTAATTTTAAACCATGGGCTTGTTGTGTTATTACTTTATTGGTTACTTTCCATTTATCATTCTGACAGCGTGTGATTTCTGCCATCATCTTTTTATAAGCAGTATAATCACTATCAAAACTCTCATTTGAATTAGCACGTAGATTTTCTTCAGTAGGGAATTTGACTGTTATAGTATAATCATTACGAGTTATAACAGTTGGAAAGGCACTCCAAGTATGAAAATGCCCTGTAAAAGCTAATCCTTTAAAGCGGTCTTCTTGTTGTATAGGAGAGGTGGTGGGTTGTAAATAAACTGTCTCACCTGTCACAGTTTTAAAGGCTGTCTTCTTCAGATATAACCATGAAGAACCTGTGGTAACCGCAAACCCATTGTCTTTTGCTTTGGTGGCTAATTGTTGAGCAATGTAGTCTGTGGTAATCAGTTTTGTGTGGCTTTTATCTGAACCATCAGGGGTCTCATGGCTTGCGATAGTTGTGCCATTTACATCAATACGATACGTCCTGCCGTACTGACCACTTTTGATGTTAACAAGGAGACCTTGAACATCCCAACTATTGTTATCAATAGTATCAGCCATCTTTGTCTTTTGCAGCGTGTTGCAGATAAAGGTATAATCCGCAATCGTGATAGGCTTCAAGTTATATCGTGGCAACTGTGTATAGATATAAGGTTTAGTACCACTAGCAAAGTTCACAGTCTTCCTGTTGCCTTGCATGTCATAAATTTCAATATCACTACCTGTGAACAAGACAATATACTTCTCATTTACATCTCTGTCAATAAAATGTACCAAAGGTTTAGCAGAATCATTTATTTTACGCCCTAAGTTAGCTACTAGAATACTAGGTGGTCTCTTTTGTAAGCCACCTGCTTCACTAGAATAGCCATTCAACTGTTCTTCTAGCTGTTCAGGGTGCCTGAGAATAGGTGGTTGCTGAGACACACCACTAACAAGGTTCTTGATGTCTTGATTAATCAGTCCCATAATCTCACCTCAATCTCAGCTCATGAACATAGGTATGTTCCAACATTGAGTAGCTATTATTGTCTACCTCAAATTCCATCAGATGTTGCCATGCTTCAGCAATCTCTTGCTGTGTAATTTTGGTCAGACTATCATCACCAAAGTAAGAGCTTTGGAAGACAAAACATGCCTTAGCTAAGATATAGTTTCTCATCTGCTCCGGTAAATTCTCAAAGTCAAGATAAAGCACCATCTCTACATCCAAAGGTTTCTCAAAGATTAGGGTGTCTTTGAACAGGTCTTTTACATAGTCACCCTGTCGAACGAGCTTGACACCATGGTTATCCTTAAGATACAAGTAGTTACTGTTCCATGGTATCTTCTTTGTGTCTACATCCGGGTTAAGGGTGAAGTGTGGTGTTTTGTTAAAAGTCCATCCTCGGGACTGCTCTTGTCTGCTGATATTCCGCAGGATACGCAGGGCATTGATAGCATCCACATCTGTCAATTCTTCAAGACTGTTAATAGGAGCTTCACCAATAGTACCAATGATACTATTGACTGCATCAAGTTCAGTTAATGCTGTTAGTTGCATTGGTATCTCCTTTCATTTTTAGAAAAAATAGGGGACAGCATACGCCATCCCCTAGTGTTAGTAGTTTAAAATTAAGCCTGAGTTACAACACCCATAAAGGCAGCTTCAGGACGCAGACCACCAAAACCTTTTGCATATTTAGCAATAATTTGGTCTGCCTGATATTCAGGGCGGCGAGCATGTTCCATGCCAAGACCTTTGAGGGTCAGGATACCAGCAGAAGACGGATGTGCCACAATGAATTGGCAGGTGTCTTTGTAGGTAGCAGGGAACACATGACCATCACCCTGCATAACATTTTCATTATCTACGCCACCATCAGTCAGCAGGGGAGCTTCAATCAAATCAAAACCAATCAGTTTCGGAGGGTTGTTGCCCTCAATGGTCATAGAAGCACCATACAGTTTGTTGATGATGTCCTTGTTAGCAATCAGGGCATTGAGTGCCATCGGTTTGATGTAGCAGTTGCGACCTGCCAACGGAACATTATTCTCAGACATTTTGGTCTTGATTTTCAGCAGTTCCTTAAAGATAGCTACGCCCATAGCTTCAGTTTCGCCATAGTCAGCGGTTGCCACAGTCTCGGTAACAATCAGACCCTTGCCAGTGCCTTTGACACCAGTAGTAGCATTGGTAGGCAGGTTCTCTTTGTCTTCTACAATCATCTTAGCTACTTCAGCCAAGATAGCACAGTCCTGAGCAACAGCCAATGCTTCACCCATTTCCTTGGAATACTTAGAACGCAGCTCAAAGTGGTTCATAGCTTCATCCAAATCAAAAATCATGCAGTCAGAGGTCAGCAGACCATCCAACACAATAGTACGCTCATTGTGTTCAATGGGAGTACGCAGGTCATCCAAGTTCTTACCTGCTTTCAGGTATTTAGCTTTTGCTCGACCTACAATCGGGAAGATAGCAGATTTACCATGTTCGATAGTACGCTCAGAGAAGCGACCACCGGTAATAGTGGATTGAGAGAAAGCGGTGAGAACTTCACCGGTAAACATTTTCAGAAATAAACCTAAGCGGTCTTTGCCTTTATCAGATTGTGCAAGACCGGGGTTGGCAATAATCATATCAGCCATTAAATCACTCCTTTAATAATTTTGAATAAAAAAAAATAACCCTCCACTTATGGGAGGGGATTGACGTTTGTGTCTTAACCAAAGAATTTAGAAGCAGCAACTTTACGCTCTACTTCCTGCATATAGTTAGGGTCTTTACCATAGCGTGGGTCACTCATAGCTTTAATCATCTCATTGGCATCAGTATAGCCTTTAGATTTACCCACGTTACCACTACCACCTAAAGTAGGGTTAGCAGTGCCATGCTGTGCTACCATCTGTGCCTTTACACCTGCAATGTAAGCAGACACAACAGACAAATCATCTTTGTTTACAATAGCATTGAAAGCATTGACTGCTCCTGCGCCTTGTGACTGCACAAATTTTTGGATGCGTTTGTATTCATTGATACCACCTGCATCCTCAATAATCTTGTTAGCAAAAGCATCAGCCTTAGCTTGCCAACCTGCGATAGCTGCTTCTACAAGAGCTTTAGGGTAGCCTTTTTCTTCCAACAGCTTATAACTGTCCGAAGACAACTCACCTTTCTCATTATATTCAGCTTCTAAGGCAGCATAATCGATACCCTTGCCTTCAAGCTCAGTCTTGGCAGATTCAATCTCGCCTTTAGCTTTTTGGTACTCTTCCTGCTCTTCGGCAGGTTTGTCTTTTTCTTGGGTGTCTTTTTCATCAGTGGTGGTTTCTTCTTCTTCAGCTCTGCCACCTTCAGTGTTATCAGTATCAATAACGTCACCATTAGAAACAATAGTAGTATCAGTAATATCTACCTGTGTTTCCTTGGGTTCTTCATTGACCTGTGTGTTTTGATTTTCAGTATCAGCCATTATCTTCACTACCTCCCTGTGTCTGCTGATTCATGGCATCCATAGCACCTTTGGTTGCATTAGGTATTGCAGCCTGTGCCATTGCCATCATTTGTGCTTGTTGTTGCTCCTGCTGAATCTGTTCGGCAGTCTTAATCAAACCTGTGGTGTCAAGGTTGCAACTATTTGCCCAAGCACGAGCAACACCTTCCCAATTCACAACAGATGCTGCATCAGGAATCTGAGCAATGCCTTGGATAAAGACAGTCAGCTTCTGTTGGTCATGTCCACGTCCGATAGCTTCCATGCCTGTAGTTACGGCAAGAGACACAATATCTTTAGGGACATCTGCAATTTCACCTTTTTTGGAAAGGATATTTAAAAGTGTGTTAGCTAAGGGTAATTGCAATTCTTGTGACAGGATAGAATAGATACCCCCAAGGGTATCCTCCAGCTCATTAGCCACATAACGAATTTCCTCAGCCGTCACACGTTCGCCACTACGTTGGACAGCAGAATTTAGCATGAAGGCATAAGACAACCTGCTTTCAATAGCATCAGCAGTCATTTTAGCAATCTGCATATCTTGTGTCTTGTCCAGCGACAGGCAAGTAACATCTTCCTTGTTACCTGTTACAAAGCCACCATTTTTTGTCTTCATAATCTTGCTAGGTTGTGTCACGCCATTAGGGCGCACAAGGTAGATTACAGAAGCAGCAATAGCAGACATCTCTGCAATGGCTTTAGAGAGACCTTCAAGGGTCTTTAAGTCACCAATATATTCCTCAACATATGAGCGACTATAATGTTCACCATCCATCTTAAAGAGACGGACAGGAATCCAAGGACAAACATCAGCAGGGAAAGACTGCTCATAGCCATCAATCTGTTTCCCCTCAATCTCTTGGTAACTATAATATCTGTTGTCTTTGGATGAATAGGTGATATGTGTATAGACCTCAATCAATTCATCACCACGTTTGGTAGACAAATCAATATCTAGTTGCCCTAAGACTTCATAGGGCAGGGTATTGATAGCAAGTTTGTCACAGGTAATCATCTGAATAGGGTGTCCCACAAAGTCTCTTTGTACTACATAACTATTCAGCTTATAGACTTTAATGCCCCCCTCTTTAGGAGGGAAGAACAGTAAAGCATTGCCAGCTATAATAAGCTGTTTCAGACACACCTCCATGGAGACACGCATCTGCGAAGATTCAAAGTATTTCTGAGCCGTTTGTTCTCTTTGTACTAATGCTTGCTCTATCTCTTGTTTGTCTTCAGGTTTGCTCTCATAGTATTTCAGGACATCATCTCGGATGTCTTGTCTGAAAAAAGGTGTGTTTGGGGGGAACAGAGCTAATACCAGCTTTGACGTCAGGTTATTGACACCTCTTGCACCTACCGCTTGATAGGGCGTAGGGTATTTAGTAGTACCATTAGCTTCTTTTTTAGGAAATAAAAAAGGGATTGTATATTTCGCACAATCCTCAGCTCTGTCAATATACACCTCTCTCTCAATAGCCAATCGCTCATATAAAGCTTTTGCTGTCTCTGCCATTAAAGATTCACCCCTGTACCACTACCAATCTGAGTGATGGTGAGCTTCTTTTTACCCTTGGTCTTAGCGTTTGGATTTTCCTTTTTGGTATCCTCAGCCACATTATCAATCTTCAAGGGTGCTGCAACAGGGGCAGCAGCAGGAGCAGCTTGTTCTACTTTTGGTTTCTTAGTACACATCGTTCCTCCTCTCTACAACTGTGTAGGATTGTATACGCCATTGCGAGCAATCGTCAGTTGTTGTCTACCTTTCTTCTTGTTAAAGGTATCAGCAGTACCGCCATACTCAGGACTATCAGGGTCTTTTGCATTGGTTTCCGGTACTAAGGAGGATGCAGATACGTCAGTGTTTACGCTGGGTGTCTTAATCTTCCAGCACATCTTATCACTCCTCGTCATTCAAGTTAGCCATAGCCTTGATATGCCCCAGCACATCCATAACGCCCCTAATATATCCAATTAACTCGTCATTGTTTTTGGCATTGTGTGTCATAAGGCTACCAAGACTGTAGGCTTTCTCTAAATGTTCATAAATTACAGGGTTTACATATGGTAGTTTTTCTCCATCATCCCCTTTATTAGATACGATATTAATATTCATTGTCGCTTATATGCCCCTTTACTTTATTGTCTCTTTTGTGACCCTTTGGGTGTCCAAAGGATAGGCTTAAAATCCTTACCAATATCCTCAAATCTGAGGATACGAGCAACCCTCGCCTGTGTCAGTGCTTCTTCCTCAGACAAACCCGCTTTAGCATAGGCAGCAACCACGGCATCCCATGAGCAATCTTTGTCAAGAATTTTCTTTGCACCAACCTCTCCAATCTTAGGGCAACCTTTGTAGTTATCAGTAGCATCACCGACAAGGGTCTGATATAAGAATTGATAATCAGCTTCTTCCTGTGTTGTCTTATGGAATGTATCCTGAATGAAGTTATAGAAAGGACAGGGGATAGACCGCATATCCTTGTCACCACTGATAATAACAGCAGGTGCATAGGAGGGGCGTGTTCCATAGATACCTAAGAGGTCATCAGCTTCAAGATTCGGGATAGACAACACATTATAGTTTTTCTTTACCCACTCAACAGCAGAATGATAGGCAAGAGGTTTTCTTTTGGCTACACGATTGAGCTTGTAGGGTGGATAGACTTTAGAGCGAAAGTAAGGGTAGCTGGAGAAGCACATGGTAATGTTATATGCTCCCTCATGCTCCATGTGACGCAGGACTTTATCGGTGATGCTGACAACCATTGTGTCAATAGCATCCTTAACCTCTGCTAAGTCAGAGTGTAGTGTCCACAGGTCACCATACCAATTAATTTCCTGCTCTGCTGCTGCACAAGTGCGAAAGACAATCATGTCAGCATCAAAAAGCAGCTGTAAAGGTTTAGAAGCCAAGATTAAATACCTCCATCAACAGGTGGAGAAAACCAAGAATACCACCAATAATCAGACCATAGAAAACGATGCAAAACAGGATAACCAAGAGGACATAAATAGCGATAGCACTCCACTTCATTTAAAATCACAACTCCTTTCAGTACAATTAGCACAATTCATAAAACCTCTGTCGAATATCTCTGGGACAGCAGTTGCTAACTCTTTGTGAATCTTGTCAGCCAACTCTCTGTGCTCCGGCATTGCACGTTTGCACAGGCGTTTCGGGAGATACTCAAACCAAGCACGGAAGTTGCCAGTGACCACAATGGATGTACGAGCACCTTGCGGTAACAAGTAAGCAGCATCCTGTTCAGCAATACCTTCTTCAAGAGCTAGGTTGTATGGAATAATAGCGATTCTACTCAGACGCTCAAACGTAGAAGCATCCGTAGCAAACTCAAAATGCGGTATCTCTACTGCATCAAACTTACTACCTCTTGCACTCTTACAGGTAAAAGACAAGTGGCGGTGACGTGTGAGCTGACCCAATACATGCACGGAACACTCAACCTCAAAAGAAGCATAGCAGTGTTCCAATACAGACAAGTGACCGCTATCAATGATATGTTGTATACCTTTGTCGGACACATCATTTCCATAAGGTTTACTACAAGCCAGCTTCAACAGCTTCATGTAGTTAGGGGTTACTGAAAGAAGCTTAGCACTCACCATCAAAACGGGTCACCTCCTGCTACAAGTCCTTTTGCTTTTGTCTCTAAGGTGTGTGGAGAAGCAACAGTCATGAAGCTGCCTTGCTTACACTTAACTTCCACACGGATACGATTTACAACACCTTCAAAATAGATAGTCTCTCCTAAGGAGTTCTGACGTTTGATATAGACCTTCTGACCAATCTTTGGTACAAAAGGCTGCTTTTGTTTCGACATAGGGCTTTACCTCCACAATTTTTGTTTGTCTTCCGAACCTAAAGGCTTCTGCTTTAGTGTTCATAAAAATATCAATTTTTGTCTTACCATAATCACCGCCAAACCTGTCCTGAACGATGTAGCTGTGTCCATCTATGACAACTTCAGTACCTAACGGCAAGCCATCACACGCCACAGTCACCCCTTGGATAGCAGGGTGTCCGCTGGCGGTGATGCCATCTGTCTTACCACATTCATCAAAGGCAGGGGTATAGGCGGTGCAGATGACTAAGAGTAGAGTAGGGATGTTAAACATTTTTGTTGCTTACGTTTTAATCCTTTCTTTAGCAATATTAAAATATGTTTCGTTAAGTTCAAAACCGATATAATTTCTATTAGTGTTGATACAGGCTACACAAGTTGAACCACTTCCCATACAGTTATCTAAAACAATAGCACCTTCGTTTGTGTATGTTTTAATCAAGTATTCCAGTAAAGCTACTGGCTTTTGTGTAGGATGTAGCTTTTGTTTATCGTAATTAAAATCAAGAATATCAATCGGATAACGCTCACCATTACTTATTGAAACAACGCTAGCATGTTCGTGGTAATTATTAGAACCTTTACCTCTTTTACAAGTATATGGTTTAAATCCTGTGCGCATTTGTGGATTATATAAAGGTAATTTCTTGTAAAATACTAAGATATTTTCATGTGCTTTTAATGGCATTTTCTTAGCATTTAAATATCCTGTACCTTGTTGTTTTTGCCATATCCATTCATATTTAAAATTAGGTAAATTTGAATTTACTAGCGTAGCGGTAAAGGGCATTTGAGAGAATAGGACAATAGGTGTATTATCTTTCGCTATCCTATTGTACCCCTCCCATAATTTCTCTAGGTCTAATACAGTGTCCCATTTGTTTTGCGTTGTTCCATAAGGCAAATCGCATAAAATCAAATCAACACTATTATCAGGAATTTCTTTCATTAACTCTAAGCAGTTACCCTGTTTAATATAACTTTGCATATCTATACTCCTTTTTCTGCTTGTTGTTCTTGGTTCTAGGGCTAGTTAGCGTTGTTAACTTTTCCTACCAACTCATTCATAAACAGTTCGGCTTCCTCAAATGTTTTATGTCCTTTTGATACAGTATAGCTGCCGACGTTGTTGGCTGTGGTGACATAAACGTCATAACACCCTCCTATGGGTACAATGACCAATGCTTCTACTTTTTTAGGGTCAATGTATTTGTCTTTACTAATTTTTATTAGCATGTCCTCACCTCATTGTTATTGCTCACAAACCTTATCAATGGCAGTCATACCAATTCCTACCAATCTTTCCCTCGGTATCTAATTGGCATCTGATTCCATAATATTCTTGTGTCTGTCTCATAGATTCTTGGGCAATTCTCACAGCTTCTTCAGCTATTTGTCTAGTTCTACAAGATAATTGTCCCTCATCGTGTACCCATGCCATAAACTGAAAATCTTTTCCATGGTCATAGCCAGCTTTAATCATATTTTCTTCCCATAGGCATATCCATTTTTACATATCAGTGCACCACAGGACTGTAAAAGTAAATTGAGAGCTGAATGTAGACTTCTCACATGGAGATGTCTGCCATCCAGCCCTCTTAAATACTTACGTTTCCATTCTTTAATTTTTCCGTGGTACTCAACCACGAGTGTATTCTTGACAGCTTCACGCAGCATCTTGATAGCAGGGGTAGCCTTCAGGAATTTATTCTTTACCTGTTTGCCCACCTTTTCATCACCACCAAGCTGTTTACCGATAGCTTTATCACCAGCACCATACAGGAACGCATAGATAAATGTCTTAGCTGCATTTCTTGTAGGCAACCCAGCAGCCTGTTGATTCAATGTGTGGATGTCACCATTCAAGATAACATGAGCATAAGCCCCTTTATCATAAGGATAAAGATAATGGGCAAGACACCTAAGCTCCAAGCCACAGGCATCTACACCTACCTCATACCACCCCTCAGGTGCTCTGAACAGCTCCCTGCACTCTTGTCCGTAGGGACTACCCACATGAGGGACTTGGGCAACATTAGGGTTCGCATGAGTAGCACGTCCTGTTACTGTACCACAAGGGTTTACGCTGCCATGGATTCTGCCATCAGCCTTTACATGCTTCAGCCATGCTTGGTTGCCTGTGGCTAACTGTCCAAGACGCTTAGCTACCATAAGGTATTCCTCAAAGACAGTCGCTAAGTCTCTTAGTTCCTGTGGGGCATTTTCGTCCCCCTTAATAAACTTAAAGGTGTCACCATCCACCTTCAGACGTTCATCCTCATAGCAATCTTCATTCTCCGGCAAGTAATTAAATTGATGCTTCAGCACCCATGCCACCTGTTGTCTGCTGCTAGGATTGAAGTCCTTATATCTTTGAATAGGTACACCTGCTTTGTACCCTAAGCGTTTGTTGTCTCTTTTAGGCACGAAGACCTTATCAGGTATCTGTGGCACAATAGACACCAACTGAGAAGACAACACAGCATAGCGTAACTCTAAGGTTTCCCTCAGCTTCTCTGCCTTTTCTAAGTCAAAGACAAAACCATTCCGCTCCTGCTTAGACATCAGCCATTGTGCTTGATGCTCCAGCTCTATAGCCTTAGCAGGTGCTCCAATCTTCATGAGGTATGTATAGAGCTTCTTGGTGACAGTGACATCCTGCACACAATAGGAGAGCATTTCTTCACTGAAAGAATCCCATGCATCCTCTTGCTCACCATACGTACCTTTAAGTTCCCCAAGGCGATAACCCCATGCCTTTAGTGATTGTCTACCAATCAATTTAGCAGGGAGTGTACCATTACGTACCCTAGCATGGTCAGTATCTTCTATGTTGCCACAGATAAGGCGTGACAGCACAAGTGTGTCTAAAACTTGTGGTCTCCATTCTCGCTTTATGCGAAACTCGGGATAGAGTTTAGCTAAGACAGCACAGTCATAGTTGATGATGTTATGCCCACAGATGCTTTCTCCATCCCTCAGAGCAGCGATTAATCGCATAGCTCCTTTTTTAAAATCATCAGGTCTGTAAGCTGAGATGTTGTTCTGTTCATCGATGATTACTAGACAATGCCCCTTAGTGACATTGTCCAGCAGACCATCAGTTTCAATATCAAAGTAGAGCATAGCTTACAGCTCCACAGCATCTTGCGACAGGAAGTATTCCATACGCTCACGCTCATTTTCAAGAGCATTGATTGTCTTCTCATGCTTCTGCAAGTATGCCATCTTAGCTTTGTTGGCATTATGAATCATACTATTGCAGTTCTTGATGCGAGCCTTAGCAGCTTCGACCTGCTTACGAGACAACCAAGACAGCAGGGAAGTACACCAATCAATAAGCTTTTCTAAGATTTCAAACATCTAAAAATCTCCTTTCTCTGTTTCATCAGTATCAAAAGGACACACAGGGGCTTCGTACTCTGATAAGTCCTTTACAGCGTTTAAAATATTATGCTCCTTGTCATATGCAAGGTATCCGGCGATGCCTGTATCACCACTATACCTGTTCTTCAGCACCCTGACACGCACAAGGTTCTTCTTCATCCCTTCGTCCTGTTGGTTTCTTTCAAGACCCCACACAGCATCAGAAAGCTGTGAGATAGCCTGTGAACCACGCAGGTAGGAGAGGGAGAGTGCGCCACCTTCTTCAGCCGGAGTACCCTCAGTTCTGCGCAGGTGAGAGACAACAAGCATACCTACACCTGTTTCCTCTACTAGCGAACGCAGTTTCGTCATAAGTACATCGGTAGCCTTACGCTCATTTTCGATGTCAAGACCACTGATAGCAATAGAGATGTGGTCTAAGACAACAAAGTCCACCTGCTCACCTGTCACCATGTACCGGATGGTCTGCAAGAGGTCTTCACATTCTATAGAGCCGAAGTGGTTGTAGAAGACAAAGTTATCCATGATGTCTTCAAAGGCTTTCTTGTACTCACTGTCAATGATAGGTCTATGGGCAGGTTTGCCTAACTTAAGACACACAAGACCATTGGCGGTGTGCTTAACATTCTCTTCCAACATCAGCATACCCACTTTACAGTAGCACTCAGTACCAAGATGATAGGCTAGTTGTCTAACGAACGTAGTTTTGCCTATACCTGTACCTGCTGTGATAACAACAAGCTCACCTTTTCGCAACCCATCAGTCATGTTTTGCAGTGGGATGTCCCAAGGTAGAGGGTAATTCAGTGATTCTTCATGCTTAGACAATACCTCCCACAGTTCATCACCTTTGATGATGTCAGCAGGGGTATAGGTCTTCGCTTCCCACACAGCCTTAACAACAGCGTCACTCTTGCCCTCTTGCAAGCACTCATTAGGGTCTTTGCAAGGCAACCATGCTATCTTAAGCTTATTAGGTGACAGAATACCGCTGACAGACTTAACAGCTTTACGCCCGGCATCGTCCATATCAAACATGACAATAACTTCCTCAAAGCTCTCTAACCAATTAAAGTTAGCTCTGAAGACCTTAGCAGCACTAGCAGCACCTGTAGGGATACTCACAACAGGATATTTGTTTCCCTGTACCTGCGAGACTGTAAGACAATCAATCTCACCCTCGGTAACCACCAGCTTCTTGCCACCACCTTGGAACAGATGTTGCCCGAAGAACCGCTCACTAAAAGAACCTCTAGCTTCAAAGGTCTTATCAGCATATCTAATTTTCTGCCCAAGCAGTTTATTATCATCATCATAGTAACAAGCGACCTGCACAGGCTGACCATGCACCTTAGAGGTAAAGTAGCCATACTTAGCACAGGTTTGTTTTGTCAGTTTCCGCTTAGGCAAGGGGGAGACCACCATGTCCTGTAGGGCTATCAGACCTTGTTTCTTTAATCCACTTGACAATTTTTTCTCCTCCTTGCTGCTGCGAAAATAGGTGTTGCATGAGAAACAATAACTGTGCCCATCTTCATAGATGGTTAAGGCATCGTGGCTGCCACAAGCAGGGCAGGGTTGATGTGTCTCCATAATTACACCTCGTCAGTAATAAATTTTATAGGCACATCATATTGTACCTTTAGCTCATTCAGCACATGCTGCTGAGCATCGGATATTTTCTTGCGTCCTAGTGTATCAGCTAAGACATACACAGAAGTCTCACATTCAGGCAGGTTATATCCGGCAACTGCCTTTATTTCTCTGTCGGTCTCAAAAAGACCATTATTGAAGACAATAAAGTGAAAGCCTGTGTCAACTTCACCTTGTCTGTAAGCTTCCCTAAACAGCTCACGTTTGCGCTTACCTTTTAGGTTTCTTAAGACAACACATATCTGTGTGGTCTTAGTGCGCTCTTTGAATTTAAAGAGTGACAATACGCTCACCTTTGCCACGCAGGACAAGACCATTGGTGTCCTTCATGGTTTCCTTAAACCAACGAGAGGGAATCTCACGGCTGGCGTATTGGAATCCATGCTTCTCACACCATTCAGCCACAGTAGTCTTAGCTCCTGTACCGATTCTTGTCTTAGCGTTGGAGAATACAAAGCGTATGTCTAAATTTGGATATTGTTGTCTGATAAGCAGATGCTTCTTGCGGTCAGCAGCTTCAAAGATACCCTTGGCTTCTATGATGATGCCATTAGGCAGAATAAAATCAGGGGTATAATGATGCTTTGTGGCAGGAATCTCGTAGGCGATAGAGTATTTTTCGTACACCTTAGGTACACCTGCATTTTCAAGCTGCTGCGCTAAGCGGTCTTCTAAACCGCTACGATATGGTTTGTTGAGAGTGGAAAAGCCACCTCTGCGGTTAAATTTAATAGCCATAGGCTTTAAAAGTCTGCACCCTCATCAGCAAAGGGTACTTTATCCTCATCAAATTCTTCTTCTACATCAAAGCCACAATCATCCGCAGATACTGCACCAGCAGCAGGAGCGACGTAATTCAATACCTGAACTGCTTTCAGAAGCAGTTGGATACCATAGACAGTAGCAGAAGCATAGAAGGGGCGCAGAAGCATACACAGGCGAATGGTAGAGCCATTACCTACTTCCATCTCTTCATCCATAGGTTTACCCTTCTTATCAAAGACAGCCATAGTCTTTTCGATAACATCACCAGCTTTGGTCTTGATAACAGCGTTGGTCTTAGCCTTAAAGACAATATCACCATCTTTGTCCTCATGGAAACCAAGGGCAGGGGCAGAGTTGCGACCATAGCGTTTGCCGTCAAAGTCGGGGGACTTCTTAGCCATCTCCCATTCATTTTCGATACGTTGAATCAGCTTATCAGTGTCTTCTTTAGACAATTTGATACCGCAGACATACTTTCCGGTATCCTCGCCATCAAAGACTTCAGTGCTGCGGAGCTTAGGGTACACCGCTTCACCAGCAGGGGTTGTGATTTGTGCAAAATCATTTTTTGCCATGTTTGTTATTCTCCTTTATTTTTAAATAATTTCAATATTCTTTAATGTCTCTTTTAAAAGCACAGGTTTAGCATCGTATTGTTGTACAAAACGTGCAAAAGCAAGCTGTGCCCCTGTAATGAAAGAAAAGATATCTTCAGGATTACAAGTAGCACACGTTTCTGCTGCCACTCTTTTGTCTACCACATACTTTAAAAAGACTTTATTGCCTTGGCGGTAGATAATAATCTTAAGGTCATGTTTAGGTTTAGGGATAAGTTCAAGTTTGTCTGCATCAATATGCCATCCATGCCCCGGTTCACAGCGATAAGAAGATAATAAACTATGTCCGTGTACATAATTATCAAATTCTACAGCAACTGTATTGAGAATAGCTGAAACAGAGCGTACAGTGCCCTCTTGTCCCACAATATGACTGTTACCATCATGTGCTGCAATGCATTTTACTCTGTCACCAATTTTAAACTTAGGCATCCTTTGTTACCTCCTTAACTCTTCTTGTCTTCACAGCAGGTTTAGTCCCCTTGCCTGTACTGCCACTTTCAAGACCTCTTTCAGTCTTAGACAGCTCCTCAGTGGCTTCTTCAATCGCCACCTCTTCAATCTTGTGAATCAACAGTTGTGCAATACGCTGACCAGCATCAATAATTTCAAGATGGTCACCTACGTTCTCCACATACAACATGATTTCACCACGATAATCAGAATCGACAATACCGACCTGATTAGCAAGTCTGAGTTTTGTATCTCTACCTGTAGAGGAGCGCAAGACAACCTCAGCATAATAGCCACTAGGCAATTCCATAGCCAAGCCTGTGCGGACGATAGCTGCCTTTGAAGACCAGCGTTGTGGTGTCACCGCAATGCGGTTAAGACAAACCAAGTCAAGACCAGCAGCTCCACCTGTCATTGCTTGGGGGAGGGTGGCTTTAGGGTCAAGTTTTTTGAATTTAATGTTTAGCAAATTTTAGTCCTCCTTTGGATTGATTGGCATCTTATAGCCAAGTTTCATGAGCCATTCGATATAGCGTTTAGCCTTAGCTGCATCCTTTTCCGCAGCTTCACCTTGCTTCTTTCCAGCTCGCATGGTGTATTTGATGATATTACCTTTGAGGAAACCAACAAATTCAGGAAGAGACAATACAAGCTGCATCAGCTCAATAGGTTCTAAGCCTACCATTGATGCATAATGCTCATCGTAGTGCTTTGCTTGATTGTTAGTGGCATGGTTAGGGGTATAAGGTTCAAGCATGTTGTAACCTAAAAAACTAACCATAGCAGATTCACTACCATCAAGGTGGACAAGAGCATGTGTAGACCTTAAGGCTACTATTGTACCTGTGCAGCCTTTATCAGTACCATGTGCAACCCATACCCTCTGACCTACACGAGTGTCCTGTTTCAGCATAGACAATACCTCCTTAAAAATTATTGAGGAAAAGACAACACAGAAAGGAAATAGAAACGGCGCGATTTAGATTTTGAAAAGCGTGTTGTCTTTTCTTCATGTTTATGCCCCATTAGCATTTCCTTTAGTTACCTAAAGGATTTTAAAGGTACTATAAAGACAATAGAGACCTTTAGTTACCTTAGGTAGGTTATTATTAATTATTAATAACATAACCTTAGGCACTTAAAGGTCTCTATAGAATCTATAGGAAACTATAGTTATCTATTGTCTTCTTTTCATGTTTGTGACCCATTAGCAGAATATGTACTTACTGTCCAATACACTATTCAGGTCTAAATTGCCCTTTTTAGGGGGAGCAGGTAACTCTTTATTTACCAATGGTTGTAGATATTGTCTAAACTCCTCCAAGACATCATGCTCTGTATACATATCTACAAATGCTTTACGCACAATATCATACATTAGCTTAGCTTGTGACATAGGGCAACCATAAGAATCATGCACCATAGTAAAGTGATTGATTCCAGCATCCTTTGCTCTGCATACTGTCATTTGAAGATGACAAGCATCCATAGAGTGAATGAAATTTGGAGCGATACCATTAGCCTGTTTTGTCTTATCAATCACACCTGTTTGGTGAGGGATATACACTCTGAATCTCTTTCCGGCACAGCGTAACTTAATCACCTTAGATTCATACTTTAAATAGTTTTGTTGCAACAGTAAACCTAAAGGCGTGCACCAAGACACTACATTTGCATTTTTGGTGACAAGTTTGGAAACTTTATGTAACCAATCCATACCCTCAACAGCACGTACAACAGTAGCACCTACAGAGTTCCATATAAGCTCAGCCATATACATAGCACATTGGTAGGCATTAGTCTCTGTAAAACCACAAGCAGTCTTAGCATTTAAAGCAGGTTTGATTGTGTCTTCCATAATCTGTTCAGTGTAGCCACGCTTCTTAGCACCATAGGCAAGGGTCATGGTAGGTCTTTTAGTTACAGTGCGATTGACACCATAGTTTAACCAAATCTGCGCCATAGTCTTTGTTCCGAATTTTGTCTTCAGCTTTTCTTCGTCCCATTCGTCAATAGTGCCTGACATAGCATCCTGCTTCAAGACAACATTTACCTTGTCAGCCACCAAACGATAGATGTCATTGGGTTTGTCTTGGGGTACAAGGTTTACCGCAGTGCCACCGATGGGGTCTCTAAGAATAGCAGAGAAGTGTTGCAGACCTGAGCATGTGCCATCCTGTGCATAGGGGAGACCTGTTACCCATCCGACAATAGAGCCATGCTCAGCTATCCATTGTTTCGCTTTCGCCCATTCAAGACACCATGCAAGGAGCTGTACAGGTTTTTTGTCTTTATGCAACCACCATAAGTTACCCATAGGGTCTTTAGCTACATCAAGAATGACTGCTTCATTGTCATATACCCATTGGATGCGGTCAACATAACTGATTTTATCCTCACCTGCAAGGTTAGCTCCGGTAATGGCAAGCCATTCAATATCTTTAGGGTCTTGACAAGGCGGTGTGTCTGAAAAGAGCAGTAAGCCTTTGCAAATATCGTCACCTTGGGGACTGAAAGAGGGGATAGGATAGATGCGTCCTCTAAAATCCATGTTCCAAGGAAAATAGATGTTTTCATAAAGACTAAATTTATCAGCAACTGTAATCATAGCATTTGTACGATTGATAATAGAAATTCGACGTTTTAAGCCTTTCCACCACGCTGCCTTATCTTTTTTATATTTTTTAATCTCTTCTGCTGTTGCCCCTTCAGGTAAGGGGGTAGGTTCAGCTTCTTTCAAATCAGTGCTCATGATGTGGGACTTTTCTTTACCACATGGGATATAGCCACGCTCTTTGCATTGGTTGATAACATTTAAAACATCCTTATTGATATGCCATGGTGTAGCCTGAATAGCATTGACAGCCTTATAGACATCAGGTGTATCAAGTTGAGAAAGGCGTGCTTTATAGGCTTTACTGAAAGAGTTATGTACCCCTTTAAGGCGCAAGAATGTATAGAAAGCTGCAAGGTCTCCATAGTAACCACCATCATCATAGGCTACCCATGGTTTTGGAGGGATAATCATCGGATAGCATTTATGAGCGTAGTACAACATGTTCTCCTCATTACGTTGCCATGCATCCACAAATTGAGGGGTAGGGACAAGATGTGCTTGTGTGTAGCTATCTGAATCTGACATCCAATAGCCTGTTGCTTCTTCTGTCAAAGTCAATAAGGCTACCCCTAAGTTGATAATACCTTCATTGTCTCCTTGTTCCCACGTGGGGCAGGTGTAACCACATTTCTTAATGGCTTGTTTCATGTAGACATAGCGGTAATGGATACCTATACGCTTGTCAATACCTTGCATTGCTTTTTTGTTTTTGTCTTCTTTAGGTAATGTAGTGAGCCAATTTTCAAAACATTTGGCTTGATATTCATACATAAGACTAAAGCCAACATGCAATCCCACGTTATTCAGAAAGGCTGCCTTTGTATTCAAGCCTGTTGTGAGGGCATTTATAAGGCAGGAGAGTGTTACAGTTGTGCAGGTGTTAGCGATAGCATCCATATCCACATTGCCCTCTGCATCTGTGAACGCAGTCTTCAGGTCATCCAAGATATAGATAAAGTTAGGTTTAACACCAGCTTTTGGTTTCATGTTTTTAGTGAGCCATTGCAGCATGACATCCTTGACAGCGAGTACCTTGTGATTAAAAAACGCTTGTCCAATAGGGAGGGCAGTATCAACCATGCCTTTTTCCTTTGCGATTCTGAGAGCTTCACATGTTGCTTCATAGCCATCTTGTCTAGCAGAAGATTCCAGCATAAGCTGCTCTTCAAACAGTTCTTTGTTCGTCATTATAAATACCTCCTAGTTATAATGGGTCTTCTTCATGTTTGTGACCCATTGATGCTTGCTTGGGTGCTTAGTGTCTTAGGCAGCCTTAGCTTGCCTTGCTTGTCCTAAAGTAACCTTGCCTTGCTTGGCAGGTTGGGTTGCCCCTGCATCCCTCGTTTCGTTTCGTTCCGTGCGCTCCAAAAGACAACACGTTTCGTTCCGCTCAGGTGACCTTCGGTAACCACGAACATCATTTCGTTCCGTTTGGTTGAGGGGTGGAAAAAGGGTGCAAAAAATTAGAGGTACAGTTTTGTCCGTACCTCTGTTCAGTTTTTAGTTAGTCAAGTTTGAATTTTTCCAGCAGTTCCGGCACTGTCAATCCCATTTTTAAAGCTGCATTATACTGTAAAATGCGTTCTGCTTTATGCATCTGTATGCCGTCACAGTAGCGGATACACGTAAAGTGTCCGCAGGGGCTACGATGGATAGCAAGTTGATTATGTGCATCTACATCAACAAAAAATGTTTTACCTTGCTTTTTCATTTACTCTTGCACCTCCTATAGTATTATTAAAGCTTTAAAAGCTTTATAAGACATATAAGGCAGGTTATACCTTGTATGTCCTAAAAGCTCTTAATTAAAAGGGGATAGGCTCAAAAATATTTAAAGCTGCTTCTAAGCCTATTATTTGCCCCTGCTGGCGGTATATCTCTACTTTTAATGCCTTTGCTGCTTTTGTGCGTTGCTTTTTGCCCTTGACATACTTGTCAGCATATACAGCTTGCATCGCTTGTAAATGTTGCTGTTGCTGCTCCAGCTCAAATTTTAACCAATCAAGGGGCGTGGTATTTTTATCTACTACTAGCATTATTTGAGCACCTCCCACGCATCCAGCGTTGCATCCCAATCAATACTGAAAAACAAGACAAAAAGCAAGGCTGCTATGCATCTAGCTACCTCTTTTAGTACCTGATTGGTATGTTTAGATACCAAAAGGCACTCAATCAAATAAACTAAACATTTTTTCACTTTTCTTTTGTACCTCCTAAACTTATAGTCTTAAGAAGTTATATAAATAACTCTTAATGAGATACACAGATTATTACTAACCTGTGTATCCGATAAAAGCTATTTATTTTGCTACCATATAGGCATTGACTATATCCGTTATATCCTTGCCTTGCCACGTGTAATAGTTATCTTGACACAAAAATTCCATAGCATAATCAATAGAGGTTGCCTGCTCATAGTCTGCTTGATACTCTTTTTCAAAATGCCCTGCAAGGCATCCACAAAAATCAGCTAGGGTAATAGTATCCGGTTGCTGGCGTGCAAGGTCTAAAAACTCTGTATATGCTTCATAGAAGCAATAGTCTGCACAGTATCCGGTGAGCAGTGTATCCTCAGTAAACTTTTGAGGTAAAGCAGCATCTTTTTTGTGCAACAGTTTGTAAAAGTTGCTATGTTTATCCTTATCAATATACATAGGCTTTTTGAAATTACCCCAGCGGTTGACAATATAGGCAATAACACGACTTGCACCTATAATATCTTTTGCATAATAGTCCCAGCTTGTCTCCTCTACATAATAGTTATCGTAGTTATCACAGCTCCATTGCAGGTCTAAGCTCTCACAAATAGCATCAAATGACTTGTTGCGCTCATCCTGCCAAACGTCCCAATAGATGTTAGCATCAATAGCAGCTTGACATACTCTCTGTTGTACGTCGCTGGGCAGCTGGTCTACAGTGTAGTAGGGTATAGCTACAGCTTGAGCCAATACACCTGTAATGTTAGCAAGTACCTGCTGTGTGTTAAAGTCGGATGTAGTCACCGACACACGCCACTTTTTTCCCTCATCGTCAACGCTGGTTGCACTTGCACCGCTGTTAACATAAGACAAGCGATTATTGAGGTTGTGCAACTGCTCAAAAGTCAAGTCAGAAATTGTAATAGTATACGGCATATAAATGTACCTCCTAGGTTATTAAGTTTTTAAGAGTTTAATAAGCTCTTAATGAGTACCACCGCCGGGGCGGTAGTACCGATAAAAACTTATTTGTTATTATGTTCTTTTTGTTTATCCCAAAATGCTTTTATATCTACAGTGCCGTTTTCTTGCAGGTCTTTTTCATCCTGATAAATATAGAATAGTTTTTCAACTTTTTTGTCACGGCTAGGCGATGTACATACATCACGTTTAGTTACATAGCCTATGCAGGTATAACCTTTATAAATGCGTTCTGTACCTCCCAATGCCTTCATAAAAGTGTCGGGGGCTTGAAAATTACGGAAAAAAAGAAGCTCACTCATTTCAAACATTTCTGTTTCACATGGTTTTTGTTGCCAGCTTTTTCCGCTGGGGGTACGTTGATACTGATTATTTTTACAAATTATAATGCACATAGTTATAACATCTCCTCTACCTTTAAAAGAACGTCGGCAAGGTCAAACATGCCAAGGTCAGCAGCAGCACCGCTCAGGCTGCCCATAGATAAATCACGGATAACAACTTGCAGGGTAGAGGGTTCACCGCTCAGGCAGCTTTCACACGTTCCCTGTGCTGCCGTGGCTGCTTCACAGCTCAGGTGTACCATGAGTAGCACCGCCAGCATAAGACAAACATTTTTCATTTTAAAAGTACCTCCTAGGTTATTAAGTTTTAAGAGTTAATAAGCTCTTAATGAGTACCACCGCCGGGGCGGTAGTACCGATAAAAGTTTATTCAAACACTTTTTTATATAAGGCTTGCAACTGTTGCCGTGCTCTTGCATTGATTAAGCGGTCAGCATCGTGGCATATATCTCTATTAAGTACCTCAGTTGCTAGTGTCTCTGCTCTTAAGTACCAGCGGTCAGCAGCTTCAAATTTGAGGGCATCAACCATATTAAGATAAATAACAAGATATTTAGTATATGTATGTCTAATTTGTTTTTTTGTCTTCATTGCTTTGTTACCTCCTTCGCGAATACTTCTTCATAAGCTGCAGCAGTTGCTTTAATTTCATTAAGGTAATGAGCTGCAGCAAGGTAGTTATGTTCTTCAAGATATACTTGATATGACATAGTAAGATATTTAACATGACAACGCAGGTTTAATAAAGTTTGTTTAAAAGCAGTTTTTTTCATGTCTTTTTCCTCCCTTTTGTAGTGTGATGTCACTACATAATATTTAAAAAATATATAGGGGATGTAGTTCTTTTGTATCTCCCTATGGTTATATAATACCATACTTCACACTACTTGTCAATACATCGCACAACAAAAAATGAAAAAATTTATAAGAATGTAGCATAATGTAGTGAGATGTAGTATAATGTAGAAAAGGAGTGATTTTTTATGTTTGAAGAGAAGCAAAAAGATGTATTTATTCAAGTGAGAGTACCAAAAGAGTTAAGGACGCAATTCCAACAGCTATGTAAAAGTAAAGCTATTAATAGTAGTGAGTTATTGCGTCAACTAATAACTCAATGGATACATGAGCAGCAGGATACCACCATTACACACAAGCGCAGCAGCGACATATAATAGCAGCTGGTGACTGTATAATGGTGTAGTAATAGTTATAATGGTGACAATAGTATCTATAGTAATGTAGAGAGTAGTAACCAATGGTTACAGTAGGCGCAGTAGGCGCAGTAGATACCTAGGGCATATATACAGATACATTTTATGCCTAATTTTTACCTAAATTGTGCTATACGTTTGCTATAATGTACATATGTTCGCAATATCCCCTAAAAAACTAGGCAGTTATATATGCCTTGCTTGCTTATCTCAGGGCATAGACAAGGTAAATTTAACATAACATACGTTATCGGACGTAACTTGTACCCTTGGGAACGTCAATGCTGTGTACGCTATTCAAATGTAGTGTATACTATTCGACAGCAGACCCGAAGACCCCGGGGTACGGGGGAAAACCAAGCAATCTCTATATTAAATATACCCTTTCACAATTTTTGGCAATTTTTGAAGTCAGGAGGTATTAAAATGCCATCTAAAACAACTCGTAGAAGACCTAAAGGAGAGGGTTCTATAATAACTCTTCCTAGTGGTAAAGTACGTGTCAGGGTGGAATTAGACCCTGTGGATGGTAAAAGGCAATGGTTATCAGCCACAGCAGACACAAAAAAGGAAGCTGTGGAGAAGCTGAAGAAGCTTCAGAGAGACAAAGAGGATAGAGGTCTGCAAGTAAAAGCAGCGGAAGACACAATAAAGTATCAGGGTGAGGTGTACCTTAAGCACCTAGAAGCTCAGCGGATGTCAGGGTCGGTAATAATCACCACAAGACGTGTACTGAAGCTACTAGACAACACCGCTAATGGCTTAGCATTATCTAAGGTTACCACTCATACTATAGATACCATGCTCTTAGAATGGCAACAAAAGAACTATGCAACCAATACCTATCTTAATTACATAGGACGCTTAAGGCTCTTTTTCAGATGGTGTGTAGAACAAGACCTCATTGGAAAGTCACCTGTGTCCTCAACGAAAAAGACACCAAAGAGTGACAAACCTAAGCATGAAGTGGTTGTCTTATCGCAAGAGGAGCATGAGCGAATCAAAGCGTTCCTCCTGACGTTATGGAAGCACAAGGAGAAGCCTATGCTTAAGTATCAGTTCTATGCTCTGTATTGTCTTGCCTACGAAACAGGCATGAGAGAAGGGGAGCTATTAGCTCTTACATGGGATTGTCTTGATGATGCTGCTAATACAATATCTGTAAAAAGAACCTTAGCTAAGGATAAGAACAACAAGACTATAGTTACATACCCTAAGACACAAGCCGGGTATCGCACAATCAAAATATCTGAGAAGACAACACAGCTTCTTATGTCTTTAAAACCCCTTAGCTTTGACAAGTCACCATATATCTTCTATAATAGGAAAAGAGATAGCTTCTATGTGGAGCGGTTGCTTATCCATGCATGGGATTTCACTAGGAAGGGCGCAGGTATCACTAGACCTTTCACGTTCCACGGAATAAGACATACCAATGCATCCAACATGATTTACAAGCATGTGCCTATCGCTCTTATAACGGAACGCTTAGGACACACCAGCATAGCGGTCACCTATGCTATCTATGGACACATCTTGCAGGAATGTTCGGAAAAACACGTTGCTGTGATAGAAGCTTAGCATGTGACACTATAAAGTCACAAACAACAGGTTTTACAAGGGAATACATTGTCAAAATAATACAAGTTTATTACCTAGACAATATATTTCTTTATAATCTATTTGGTATAACCATATGTGAAGATTGGTTAAAATAGATACATAAATAGCAAGTATTCACCTCGAAAAAATTACATTGGAGGCCGTGTATATGAGTAACATTAGAAGACTTTTTGTAGAAAAGAAGGATGCCTTTGCTGTCGAAGCACATGGCTTGCTGGCAGATCTGCGCAACAACCTCGGTATGAGTAATCTTACCGGTATGCGTATTGTCAACCGCTATGATGTGATGGGCCTGAGCGATGAGGAATTCGCTATGGCTAAACAGCTTGTGTTGTCCGAGCCGCCTGTCGACAATGTCGTAGAAGAGGAGCTGCCGCTGGCTGCAGACGAAGCTGCCTTTGCCGTAGAGCTACTGCCCGGTCAATATGACCAGCGCGAGGATTTTGCCGAACAATGTATCCAGCTGATTACCCAGAAGGAGCGCCCGATGGTTGCTGCCGCTAAGGTATATGTGCTGGAAGGCGAGCTGACTGCGGAAGAAGTTGAAAAAATCAAGGCTTACTGCATCAACCCGATTGAAGCGCGTGAGGCTGAGCAGGCTAAGCCTGAAACCCTCATCAGCACCTGCGAGGAGCCGGAAAAGGTTAAGGCTGTTACCGGCTTCCTGACCATGTCTGAGGAAGAAGCAGAAGCATTGCGTCAATCCATGGGCCTGGCTATGAGCCTGGACGACCTGCTGTGGTGCCAGAAATACTTCAATGAAGAGCACCGTGAGCCGACTATTACTGAAATCCGTGTGCTGGATACCTACTGGTCCGACCACTGCCGTCATACAACCTTCATGACGCAGATTGAAGATGTAGATATCGTTCCCGGTACCTTTACCCAGCCTGTACAAGAGGCTTATGACAAATACATGGCTGCCCGTGACGAAGTTTACGGTGAAGACACCGAGCGTCCGGTAACCCTGATGGACATTGCCGTAATCGGCATGAAGAAGCTGCGCAAGGAAGGCAAGCTGGCTGACCTTGACCAGTCCGAAGAAATCAACGCATGTTCTATCGTTGTGCCTATCGAAATCGACGGCAAAACCGAAGAGTGGCTGGTAATGTTCAAAAACGAAACCCATAACCATCCGACCGAAATCGAACCGTTCGGCGGCGCTGCAACCTGCCTCGGCGGTGCAATCCGCGATCCGCTGTCCGGCCGTTCCTATGTATATCAGGCTATGCGTGTAACCGGCAGTGCCGACCCGCGCACCCCGATCAGCGAAACCCTGCCCGGCAAGCTGCCTCAGCGCAAGATTACCATCGGCGCAGCTGCAGGCTACAGCTCCTACGGCAACCAGATTGGTCTGGCAACCGGCCATGTACAGGAATACTATCACGATAAATTTGTTGCGAAGCGTATGGAAATCGGCGGCGTAATCGGCGCTGCTCCCCGCAGTGCAGTTCGTCGTGAGCGTCCCGCTGCCGGTGATATCGTAGTGCTGTTGGGCGGCAAAACCGGCCGTGACGGCTGCGGCGGTGCAACCGGTTCCTCCAAGTCCCACAATGTAGAGTCGTTGTCCAGCTGCGGCGCAGAGGTGCAGAAGGGCAACCCACCGGAAGAAAGAAAGATTCAACGCCTGTTCCGCAACGGCGACGTTACCCGCATGATCAAACGATGCAACGACTTTGGTGCAGGCGGCGTTTCGGTTGCTATCGGCGAGCTGGCAGACGGACTGGAAATTGATTTGGATCTGGTACCGAAGAAGTACGACGGTCTGGACGGCACCGAACTTGCCATCAGCGAGTCTCAGGAGAGAATGGCAGTGGTTGTTGCAAAAGAAGATGCCCAGAAGTTCCTGGATGCTGCCGACCGTGAAAACTTGATGGCTACCGTTGTGGCTAAGGTGACCGAGCAGCCAAGACTGGTGATGTTCTGGAGAGGCAAACGCATCGTGGATCTCTCCCGCGAATTCCTCGGCTCCAACGGCGCTGCAAAATATACAAAGGTCATCGCAAAGGCTCCTGCCCAGAAAGCACACTGCTGCAAAAACAAGGACCTGAGCGTCAAAGAAAAATTTGAAACCATCATGGCAGACCTCAACGTCTGCTCGCAGCGCGGTCTGTCCGACCGTTTTGACTCGACCATCGGTGCGAACACCGTTGTGATGCCATACGGCGGCAAGACCCAGCTGACTCCTTCTCAGGCAATGGTAGCCAAGATTCCGATGCTGCACGGCGAGACCAACACCTGCTCGATCATGTC
>OGZC01000102.1_pt1 | contig 46972 bp, 48 predicted proteins | sample 1576751 | NCBI WGS metagenome assembly OGZC01 (sample SAMEA3541486, study PRJEB24748) | human gut metagenome | biome: human gut; feature: human-associated habitat; material: faeces | place: China | collected 2012
AAATCTGTAAACAATTTTGCAGTAGACAATCCTCTGTGGGATGCAAGAACCGAATGCGTCCCTTTTCCGCCTATAGGAAGAGCCGTTGTTTCCATATGTCCGACGCCCCGTCTCAACACCCTCTCACTGACTCCATGATAGATCGGGAGCATAACGTCGATCGCCGGAATTTCAATATATCCCATCACTCCTTCTTTTTCTTCTACATTGAGCACATCTTTATAATTACCGGGCAAAACAGAGCCGCTTCCTAATATAAACGGATCTTCTACAGACATTCCCGTAACAGATTCATTATACTTTACAGCCTTTTCCCACTCTGATTTCATATCTGTCTTCGGAAGTTCTTCAACCGTCTGCTCATAACGACTGATCATCTCTGCCTGGTGCCGCTCTGCAAGCTTGTTACTGACTGCCGGATACAACAGTATACATGCTCCGATCAGAAAAAGAGCCGTTACGATTAGCTTTTTACTTCTGCTCATAATCACCTAAAGGGAGGTTCGTCTTCTAAGACTCCCTCCCTCTTCCTTCTTAGTCTTTCAATCTGCTTTCTATTGATCAGCGATCTTTTTTCTTTCTGGACATAAAAATAATAATGCCCGCCGCTGCCATAACCGTCAGACCGACTGCCGTAAAAATGATCGTTCCATTTCCACCTGCTGCCGGAAGTTTACTCGGTTTTGTGTTTATGATCGTATCGCTTGGAACCGTAGCAGTAGATGAATCGTGATTCACTGTCACTTCAAAATATTTACTCGGAAGCTGATATCCTTTTACCGTTTTTGTCTCTACAAGATAATACTTGCCAAGAGGAAGGTCATCAATTCTGGCAATGCCCTTATCGTTTGTTACGATAGTTGCTACCTTTTCCCCAGCTTTATGGTAAATGCTTCCAAGTCCGTCTGCACTCACGATATCCTCCTTTGCATATACATCAAAGGTTACTCCTGCAAGACTGTCCTTGAAGTAATTGAAAATGAAATCATACCAGTGTCCCTTCATAAGAGTGGTATCTGTTACAAACTCGCCATCCTTGTTGATCACGATAGAACCAGTCGGAACCTCATCCTTCATTTCTACATGCTGCACATCTCCTGTATCCTCTACAGTAAACTGAATATCTGTTGCCTTGAGATATCCGTAAGGAGCAAATTCCTCACGAAGAGTGTAAGTCTCTCCTACGACAAGTCTCTTGATCACATGTGCTTCCTTAGCATCAGATGTCCATGTGTCTACCACATTTCCATCCTTATCAAGTACAGTAAGTGTTGCACCTGTAAGCTCTGCACCGCTTGTGATATCTGTCTTTGTAAACTCAAAGGTTGTAGGAGTGTTCTTATACTCGCTGTTATATACAGCAGTCTTAACATCCTGTCCCTGATATTTTGTATCAAAGTTTACTGCTTCCTCATTTGTCACATATCCGGCAGGCTTTACAAGCTCCCTTGCAACATATTTTGCAAATGGATAATCCTTAACAAAAGCAATCTTTCCATTCTCATCAGATGTTGTCTTCTCAAGAAGTGTGCCTTTCTCGATAATTATCTTGCCATCTACATTCTTGATATCCTCGTCTGCATAAAGACCAAATACTGCACCTGCAATCGGTGTGTTATCTTCTGCATCAAGCTTAGTCACTGACATATCAAGCTTCTGTCTGTCATCTGAGAAAGTAAGGCTTTCCTTGATAACAGGTGTCTTATCATCCACATATGTGAATGTCACTTTCTGCTCATTCGGATTTAATACATATCCGTATGGAGCTTCCACTTCCACAACTCTGTACTGTCCAAGAGGAAGATTCTTAGCTGTTGCCTTTCCATCCTTGCCAGTTGTAAGAGTTGTCACAAGGTCTCCCTTGCTGTAATACTTAATGCGGTTTCCGTCTGCATCCTTCTGGTTGTCTGCTGTGTAAATATCCTCGGCAGCATAAACTTTGAATTTTGCTCCGGCAAGTGAGCCTTCCTTATAAACAAACTCTTTCTCATATGAGCTTGCAAGAAGTCCACCCTTGAATCCGTCAAGTACCTCTCCCTTCTTTTCTACAGTCAGCTCTCCGACTGCAGGGGCATCGGAATATTCCACAGTAATGATTGCATCATTTGTATCACCATCTGTTTCAAATGCTGTGTCAGTATCAACAGAGATGCTGACATACTTATCATTTACAACATATCCGTATGGTGCAGATACTTCCTCAATACGGTAGTTACCGATTTTAAGTGCTTCAGGTAAGATTAAATCTCCATCATCGTCAGTAAAGAATGAAGTATGCTCGACCTTTGACGGATAAGTTGTGTACTGCTTCACATATTCGTTCTTATCAATATTGAAGATCTTAAACTCTGCATTTGGTACAAGTACTGTCTGCTTTGTATCGGAATCCTTCTTGATTACACGAAGCTTTGCAGTAAACTCCCTGTCAAGGAATACTCTCCATGTCTGAGGCTTGTCAGGATGGTTCTCGCTGATTTTTACCTCAAATGGCTTGATTGTCTTCATGTTATGCGGAGTCTTTGACTCTACTACCACATAAGTTCCATAAGGAATTGCAATAGAAACTGCATGTCCCTTGTCATCGGATGTGATTGTTGTTGCTCCGTTTTCCCCGATTACTACCGGAGTTGCCTTGTCAAAGTCATAACTTCCATCTGCCTTTACAGGTAAAGATGATTTCAAATAAGCTGTGAACTCTGCACCTGCCAATAAGCCTGCTTCAGTATCATCGCCATTGTCAGATACCTTGATAAGCTGGAATGGCTGCTTGATGACCTGCTCTGCTGAGGTTGTGCTTCTTGATACCTCTGCTACAAGGTCTCCCTCATAGTCGCATACTACATCGTGCTCCTCTTCGTCTAAAAGATACCCCTCTGATGGAGTGATTTCTTTCACATAATAGTTTCCAAGGTAAAGGTTATTGACCTCTGCCTCGCCATTCTTATCTGTTGTAAGTGTTGCTACAAGGTCTCCTGCCTTGAATACGACTCCTGTTGCTCCGTCCGGATGCACGATATCGTTTCTCGCATAAAGACCATAAACTGCACCTTCAAGGCTTGCATCTCCCTGGGCAACTGCCTTGCCTGATTCCTTGTCTACCTTGTAGATATGAATCTTTACTGTGGTTCTGTCATTTAAAAATGTGTGACTGAATGATGCCTTTGCCTGTGTTTCAGGTAATACATTGAAATTGAAGCTGTAAACATCTTTACTGTTTCTGATATACGCATATGGTGCCTGTGTCTCTTGGATATAATATCCGTTAGAGATTGGCAGATCCACGCTGTAGCTTGCCTTTCCGTCCTCACCTGTAGTTACTGTCTCAAGAGCTGTACCCTTTGTCACAATAACCTGTCCGGCATAGTTTTTGATGTCATTTCCGGCATAAAGTGTGTACTTGCCGCCATCAAGAGGGTTCTCTGTGTCAGAGTCCTTCTTTACGACAGATACATCCGCTTTCTGTCTTGTATTCTCAATCGTAGTTGATTCATACTGTACTGTCACAGTCTGATCCTTATACTCAACTGCTACTGTCTGAGGTGTGGTATTGATTGTATACCCGTCAATGCTCTTAATCTCAGTTACCACATAAGTTCCAAGATGAAGGTCAGATAATACCACCTGTCCGTCAGTTCCTGTTGTAAGGCTTTCTGCCACAACATCGCCAGCACTATACACCTTTGTACCATCTGCCTTATAGATATCTGCTCCGGCAGTTACCTTAAAGGTTGCTCCGGAAAGCTTCTTTTTCTCATAAGTGAAATTGCTTCCATTCCATGAGCTAAGCACCTCACCCTCTTTATAGATTGTGATTGCTCCAAGCTGCTCTTTATCTGTTGCAGAGATTCCCGTTGTCTGTCCTGCTTTTACAGTAAGTGTATGAACTGTACCGGAAAGGACATATCCCTTTGGTGCGGTAATCTCTTTTACATAATAAGTGCCTGCGACAAGTGCAGCTGACTTTGCATATCCGTTTCCATCTGTTGTCATGGTCTGTACTCTGTTTGTGCATCCGCTGTCAGAATAGATTCCATAGACTGCACCGGAAAGCTTCACTCCGCTTGACTCATCTGTCTTTGTAAGCTCACCATATCCGATGTTCTCTGTCTTGACCTTGATATAGGCTTTGATAGGATCTGCTGTCGGTCTTTCAGAAATAAACTCCTGATATCCGCTCTTTCCTGTAAGCCAGAATACACAGCTTGATGTTGTCTCAACCTTGCCAGCATTGGATGTGAATGTTCCTGTTGTAGCTGTGGTATTCACGCTCGTTGAAGAGATTGTAATACTGTTGCCATTCTTATCAACAGAATATCCACTGATGCCAAAATCAAAGTCTGATAAGACACCATTGCTGTCAGATAATGTTGTTTCAAATCTCTGACTTCCCTCATTCCACTTCAGCTCATAAGTTGGTGCCTCACTGGTTCTGCGTGATGCAAAACTTGGAAGCGTTGCATTGTAGGAGCTGCTGATATTGTCCCTGAGTCTCTCATAATAGCTGTATGAAGAATCAGGACTTGGTGCTGTGTTACAGAGCTTTCTTGCTGCTGAATCACCGCTTCCGGTTCCAAAGATATCTGCTACAATAACCCATACCATTGCCTGAGTTGCGATATACTCATCGCACTGGCTGTTGCTTGGTGCCGCCTTTTGTGTACTGTTAAACCCATAATAAAGGCAGTAACTTAAAAGCTTTCTCTGCTGTGCTGACATTGATGTGCTCGCATCATCGTAGCTGTTCATAAGCTGACCGCCATCTGCCTTCAATCCGAAATTCATACAATACGCCGAATTTCCGTCAAGAATTGAATACAGAATCTTGCCATGATTATATCCGGCTTTTAACTCACTGACTTCACCGGAATTCTTGGTAGATGCATACCAGAAAGCAATATTTGCCTGCGGACTGGCTGCAAATGCTGTTGTACCATTCGCAAAGAGTGTTCCAACCAGTGTGAGCATAGCCATAAATCCTGCCATAAAACGCTTTAGTTTCTGTTTCATGTGCTCTTTCCTCCTTAATTTACGCATAAAAAAAGAAAGATATAAGTTTATGGCTTACATCTTTCTTCCTTCTGCTTCTATTCGTTTTTATTTATCTGTGACATCGAAACTCGTAATAGTCTGTGCCGCCTGTCGTGTAAACTCCATCATAACTGATGTAGAATACCGGATCTGTTTCCAAAAGTAACATACTTGCAATATATTCTGCGATTGCATCCTCAGATGATAACCGCTGTCCATCAATGGTACTTGCTTTGTTGAGGTCTGTCTCTACAAACACACTATAATAAGAGCCTTCCATACCATCGTAAGGATAATACTCATTGTACTCTTCCTGCGTGATACTGCCATCATTCAAATGGTTCTGTAAATTCTGCTGTGTGGTAATCATCCCTCCTGCCTGACACTTTGCTGTTGCAAGTGACACAACATTCTGTGGACTGTATGCCACGGATGCAGGCTGTGGATTGCTCACATTGTCTTTCGGACTGTCTGTAGTCTGACCACCATTACCTGCATTACTCTGATTTCCACCAGCTTCCTTATTACCACTTGCAGGAGCCTTCTGTTCCGGCTTGTCATTCTGCTCTGACTTTTCTTCCTGCTTTGATGCAGTTTCATTATCAGCGGATCGGTTATCTTCCTTATCAGTCTTCTCTTCTGAATCTTTAACCTCGGCAATATCTTTCTCTGTCTCTTCACTTCCAGCTTCGGTTGTGACCTCTGTGACAGCTTCCGTTGCCATCTCTGCTTCTTCAGTTGGCTTTACGCTTTCCGTCTGTTTCTCTGTCTGATTATCAGCCTTTTCCTTACCACCATTACAGGCAGCCATTGAAAAGACCAGTACTGCGGATAATAAGATAATACTTATCTTCTTCATAGTAATCACCCATCCCTTCTCCGCAAGAGGGACGGGCTTTGTGTTCCGTGCCATCCACCCTTGCGGTGAACTATTTATCTGTAATGCACGGGACACATAGGACTGTCCCGTATTCTGTGCATCTTAAACTCCTTTCATTATACCAGCTCTCTTATTCTAAAGAAATACTGCATAAGTCTTCTGTTTTTCTTGTAATTTAAGAATAAACCCTTTACCTGCATACGCTCACCTCCTCTCAGAATGTGCCCATTCTTACGAATGAAAGAAATATCCTTGCCACCATAGCGAATAGAAGAAGAATTATTCTGGCAAGTCCTAAGACCAGCTTCAACGCTCCAAGAATTATCCTTAATATCCACTTGAGTATCTCTAAAATGACTGTTCCTACGGCTCCCATAACTCTTCTCATAATAATCAGTCTCCTTTCGACATCCATCCCATTGCAAGTCCTGCAACATCTGCATCGTCCATAACATCTTCTGTAGGTTCTTGTGCTTCACTATTGGCTGCCTGCATTATTACCGGCTGACCAACATTCATCCCGGATATCACTCCGCCTAACAGCCTTATGACCTCTTTCCTAGCCTCATTGGTTGCTGCTTCAATGACTTCTTCCTTAATGTCATCAATATCTTCTGACCGGATATATTCAGCCCTCTCTTTTTCCTTCTTCTTGATAACAAAGGTTTCTTTTCCATAATTATCAATGTAAAACTGAATCGCATCTATAATGAACTGGTTCTTAGATTTGAAAATCTTCGGATCAAGGTTCTGAATCACATCATTGATTTTCACATGCTGAGGATTGCTCATGTTGAGGCGGACAGAAGTTTTTACTTCATATTCAAGTCTTCTTCCCATCATCTGCCTCCTTATGATAATCGCTTAGTGCTTTTAAGTCCCATTGTGGCAAGCTGCTCATATCCTCTTGCATTTGCCTTTACATCAAGGTTATAGGAAATGTTCTTGGCATCATGGCTACCAAAATTCTTCATCACAACTGCCCCGCCTCCGACAAATACAATCGGTGTAGTCTTTAAGTTATACCCAAACTCACGGATTGAGTTATATACCTTATCAACAAAATCCTCTATCTCTGCCTTGATAATGGCAAAGTATTCATCATCAATATCTGACCTGCCATATCGCATGATGTTCTGTATCTCTGACTCGTCTACCTCTCCGTTAAGCTGTCTTACACACTGTTCATTGATAGAACGCATACAGGTAATAAGACCTTTTGGTATCGTCACACACTTTGATTCATCCGGTGACTTGTTGATTACCGGCATAATGTCGATTGTCCAGCTTCCAATATCTACTATCAGTGTTTTCTTTGCCATAGCAGGAATCTTGTCCACTACTGCTGCATAGCACTGAGGAAATACTGCCACATCATCAATTTCAATATGATATGACTCATTCTCATATTTGAAGCTTACACGCTTATTCTTTGTCAGGTACTTGATAAAATCATTCTTCTCTGCTCCAAACCTTGTAAGTGGTAGTCCTACGGCAAGGAATACCTTTGCCTCTGCAAGACCTCTTCTTTTAAGTTCCTTAGCAACTGCTGCAAGAGTGAGAAGATAAAAGCTGTCATCTTCGACCTTTGTATCCTTTACTTCCTGCCTTACAGTTCCAACCTTATAGAACTTTCCTTCATACTCAAGTACATCGCCGAAAAGTGCCGGAGTTGTTGTAATCTCCTTAACACCTGTGACAAATACCTGAGAGATTGTTTTCATCATTGACCAACCATGATCAATGCCGATTACTTCTAACTTGTTATTCATATTCCTGTCTCTCCTTTCCTTCCGTAATAATTGCTTCCATATCCTGCACATCTGTATCTTTTCTCCCTCCCTCTTCCATAAGCTGCTCAATAAATCTCTCTGATCTAGACGACATTGCAACCAATGAATATAGAAAAACAAGGATGATACTTATTCCGACCAACACAACAATCCAGCATAGCTTCATGTAAATACGCCTCCTTCTGTAGATTCTTCTAAGAGGCACTTACAATTTGCCTGACATTTTCGTGCCAGTCTTTGGAAATAAACACATTTCAAACATTCGTGCTCTGCCATAAATAATGCTTTCTCATTTCTGGCTACAATCTTTCGGTAACGCTTTTTCAAATAAGAAACATCATATAAATCCTGCTTGATTTCATTCATGGCATTTTGCTTCATTATCGCTGTGTTCAGTGAATTAATGTAGCTAACGAACTTTTCCTCAGTGCTTATATCCACACCTTTAAAAGTTAATTCCATTCACTACTTACCTGCTTTCTACACGGCTCATGCCATGTAGGTGTGCTTTTTTCCCATTTGCCTGCACACATAGGAATTACAGATAAGCCGCATATGCGTTTACGACGCATTAAGTTAAATTAAATAATGCTATCCTCTCTACCGCCTTTTCGAGAGCCAGGAAGTTCCCTCTGAACACCTTCATAGTTTATTATCCTTCCGCAACAGTATTGACTACCCTTACTCGCTCCACTTTCATTTCTCAATCCTTCAGCACTCTTCGCAAGTATATTTGATTTCCATCAGGTATCTGAACCGGAATTATCACTATATCTGTAATTGTTATTCAATTGTATGAGCTGCTTTGCAACTCGCAGGATTATGATATAGCAAAATTTTGATTCCTTGAACTTCGCCAAAAGAAGTATTTTCAACATATCTATTCTTTTTATGTTAGTCCTCATTTGTGGTCTGTTCGTGTTTTATTATATAGTCCACATTTGTGGTTGTCAATATATTTTCAAAATAATGTACCACTTTTGTGAACTCTGTGTTAAAATATTCATATCAATTTGTTTGAGGTGATTATTAATGGATAATAGACATTCAATTGGAAGTAAAATTCAAAAATATAGAAAATTAAAAGATATGACACAGGACGAATTATCAAAACAGTCCGGTATTTATTTATCTACCATAAAGAAATATGAAAGCGGTGAACGAAATCCAAAACCAGATCAGCTTCAAAAAATAGCAGAAGCTCTTGGCATTAGCGTAACTGTATTTCTTGATTACGATATTAATACCGTTAGTGATGTTCTTTCTTTGGTTATGAAGCTTAATGAACAATCTTCATTGAAAATATCTGCTGATAAGGATAAAGATGGCAACTACATCCCCAGCAGCATACACATGACATTTGAAGATTCACAAATAAATGAAGCTATTTGTTCTTATCTAAATTGTAAACAACAGATGGATTTAATTTCCTATGAGGATAATGATAAAGCTGTGATTGAACAGCAAAAAGAATTTTATGATGATAAGATTAACAGATTGCTTTTATTTAATGAATGTATTAAAAAAATCCGCTAAATTGCGGATTTTTTCTTTGCTAGGACTCTATTATAATACTTCTCTTTACATATCCTGAGTAGTTTATCCACTACTCAAATAGCTTTGGTAAATCGTTGGTAAAAATCTACTGTAACATCCCCAAAACACTGTAAACTCAAGTATTTTTAATCAAGGTTAGTATGTTGCCGTGGCAGATGAAAAGTACTCGAATGCTCATAATTTCTCCTTTCAAAAGGCGCTTTCCTGCTGCCATTTGCAGCGTTTTGCGCGGTATTAATTTTTCTTTATGTATTGGTCATTTCTGTACATAAAATGCAAATCTTAGCAAAATTTTGCAAGATGTGTACAGCAATCGTAGTAAAAAGTGGATAGATTACTACTTCATAAGTATATTACTTAACCTTTTCATACCAGTATCCTTCTATACATTGTAACCAATATGTATCTTTCCCTCCATAACCCGCCAGCAATTACCACAATTTTCTACTTTTATTAAGCCTTCTTCTTTTATTCTACATTTATCACTTGTTACTAAGTATCATTTTCTTTACATAATTCTATTAAAAATTCTATAGAAGTTCTTAATTCTTCTTTAGTATATGTATTGCCTGAATCCGGATGATCTATTGCATTACGAATGTACGTACATAGCGTTTCATACTGAGTGTTTCCATATTGAGACATTTTACCATATTTGTTTGAATCATACGATGGATGATTTTTAATATAATTATCGCATTCTTTGATTTTATGTTTTTGTGTTTTTGCTTGAAGATATCCATATAACTGAATATGATAATCTATTGAAACTATATTAAATGCAAGGTAATTTGTTTCTGCTGATGTAATTGTAGGCAAAACTGACGGAGCAGTTATTTTCACAGGAGTTATGACATCTTCTTTTTCTTTTAATACGATAATTAATGCATCCCGCGAATTTTGCAACGCTGATTTTATTACATATTCAGAATGTGTTGCAAAAATCATTTGTGCCAATTGTATATTATCTTTTATAAAAAGCTTATTGTAGTAATCTAATATTTTTTCCTGCCATCTTGGGTGCATGCTTAGCTCCGGTTCATCCACCAATACCACGCCATCTTTTATCGAATTCATATTTCTCAAAAGTTGTGTCCCTCTGAATACAATTTGCTTTTCTCCAGTACTAAGAGAATCAACAGGTATACTTTTACCATGCTTCTCAAAAATTATCTTTTTTTCATTAGGATCTGTCTCATCCACTTCCTTAAATTTCATCCGATCAAAAAAATCATTAAACGCTAATTCAAATCGATATAGCTTTGACTGCTTCTTAAATTCTTCAAAATCCATATTAATGCCGTTTTTTGTTATTCTCATCCATTCAGCATTATCTTGTGATGACAAATCTACAAGCAACTGTTTTATATTAGTAAAATCCTCTCTTTCATCATCATTATACTTATTATCATCAATTTGCTCTGTTGTAGAAGACTTTACTATATTTGTCTTAAAACCTGAACGTGCTTTTGAATATGCTATACCATAATGCCTAATATCTTCTAAATCATTATTAATGGTTTCTCTATAATTATTTTTATTAGAATAAATCCCCTTTTTCTCTCCTGTTTTTAGTGACTCTCTTTGATGAAAACCTAATTTATGGTTATCTTGATCTCCGTAATATATTCTGAAATCGTCATCTTCAATTTTATACTCAATATAATCAAACGGGGTAACAGCTCCCAAATTCAAAAACTCACTTATTGTATCTAAAATTGTAGTTTTCCAGTGCCGTTTTCTCCTGCTAAAATTATTGTATTATATATTTTCCCATTATCCTTTGTAAAATCCAGTTCAAGATTTCCCAACACAGAATGATTTTTCCATTTAATTTTTGATATCATATTTTTCCTCCGAAAATTAGTCTTTCTGAAAATCATAATAAATATGTTTTTTATCCGCATACCGTATTATTTCACTGCTCATATATTGATTACATTTATTGCCTATAATTATTCTTGATGTTGTCATCCCGAACTCTGTAAGTGGTTTGGCAATTCCTTTATACCCCCTTCGCTCCTTTATATTGTATTCAACACGTCCTCCGTTAAACTCTGCAAGATCATACGGACAATATAATATTCTTACCTCTTTCTCCCGAGTCGAGTCTAGTCTAGCATTCAAATTATATGAATTTTTAACAACCCAAGGAATAATGGATAATGCCATCCCCTCATTTTTTATTGCCTCAATAATCATCTGCGTAAAATCAATTGCGCTTTTATCACAATACTCAACTGGATACAAAAAGTCATAATCTCCAACATTATATTCTACGCAAACACCATTGCCTCCCGCTGCATACTCTCTCCACATATAATCTTCATATGAATATGTAAGAGAAAAAACGTCATACATCTCTGTGAGATAATTAGTGATTAACTTTATGTAATCTTTACTGCAACCCGTTTTGCTAACAACTTTCTTTATTTTGTAATTAATTTGAAACTCGGTGTCATCATTTAGCGTCTTGTAAAATGAAAACCATATCTTTTCTTCCATTAATGTTTTTAACTTGATCTCGCTATGTTCTTGGAATGATATAAATTTGTAAACCTTGTTATTTTTTATAAGCGTTTTTAAGTATTCTATTTTATATGGCGTGGCTAAATCTGGCTTGTTTTTTAAATTACCCATATGTAACAAATATTCATCATAAAATTCTATGCCGTACATATAATACCTCATTTCAATAAAACTAAACACATATATTATATCGTCATTTTCTTCTCATTTCCATAACAAAAAACGCCCCAGCTATCGCCAGAGCGCCTCCAAACTAACTATTCTCCTATATTGCTTTAAACATCTTCTGTGACACCGGCCTCTCCCCTTGCGTCCGTTCCAGTGCATTCTATCTTCTACCGTGGTTTCCGAACCATCATTGTGTAACAGATACACGGGCAAATCGTGAACAAATAATTCCAATGCTTTCTCCTGCATCAGTGGCAACATTTCATTCCATGTATAACCGTACTCACGCATTTCAGACAAACCAATCATCGAGTCTGGAAGTGATTCAATCTCTGTCTGTGCATCTATGATAGTCAGACCCACATCCTGCTGTGCATACTCAAGCTGATATGCCAGTTTTTCTGCAAGATTCCTTGTCTTATTCATATCATCGAGCTTATAAGCATAATTTACAATCAAGTTACGCTCATCTGATGTAAATATGTTTTTCTCCGCTTCCAACTGATTGATAAGCTGCTCTGCCTGTTCCATTACAGAAAGGTTACTGTCAATCTGCTCTGCAATTTTTGCTTTCACATCAATAATCTCATCTGTATCAAGATTGTAACGAACATCAAGATGATACTCCTCAAATTCTCTTGATTTCTCATTGCCAAGCTCTGTAGTCCATGCACCTTTGCTTTCCAAGTATGCCTGTATGCTGAGTTTATCATCCTCACTCATGTTAGATAAAGTAGCCACAAGTTCCTGCTTATCCATTTCACGAACATTGACAAGGCTGAACTCCGTCAGATCTTCATTCTGTATCAGCAAGATACTCTCTTTGCTCTGTTCCTGTTCTATGGCGCGATTTATCTGCAATTCCTGTAATGCTCCCTCAATGCCTGTGATAAGCTCCGATGCCGTCTTTCGGATTATATTACGAGAAGATTTCAGTTCCTTCATATCCTTGCCACTGCTCCACCCTGCAATATAGCCAAAAGAATAATCTGAAGTATCTATGCCGAAATGCTGGCATACGGTATAGGCAACACTTTCCGCTTCCACTTCTTTTGTATTTCTGTACTTTACAGGTTTTTCCATCAAATCATTCCGATTGATTTCTTTATTATGAAGCAAGGAATGAGCTACCTCATGTACCATTGTCTTTAAAGTCTGGCTCTCGCTCATATTCTCCTGTACCGCAATTCTCTTTTCTTCCGTATGGAAATATCCTTTTGAATCGCCGGGAATATCCTCAAAGCCAATGGGAACCGGGGTAACATTTATAAGTGCCTGTACAAAATCCTCATATCCATCCACCGCAGACAAAGGCTCCTGTGCTTCCAGTTCCTGAATCGGCTTTCCATCTGTCTGTGATACATCAAACACAGATACCGCACGAAATGCCGGAATCGTAACCTCTACCTTCTCTTTTTGTGGCATACCGTTTTCGTCAAACATCATCTCTCCGGTCACAGGGTCTAATTTATCCCGTTCCTCTTTGATTTTATAAGGAGCCGGGGCAAGAATACGGATTGCCTTTTCTCCTTTATTGACGTGTCTTTCAAAATTTTTCTGCCATGGTTTATATCCAGCTACAAGCGTTGCTTCCGGCTTTTGCATGGCGATAAGTAAAGTGTTGTTAAAGCTGTAATTATGAAATTTTGACATGGTGGAAAGATAAGTCTTGTACTTTTCACTCTCAAAAAGCTCCTTTAATCCTTCCTCTAGCTTGTCTGTGATTTCCTGTACTTTTTGTTTTTCTGTTATATGAATTGTATTCATATTTTCGTCTGCCATAATAAACCTCCATATTTTCATTTTTTGCACGACAAAAGGCAGCCCGCTATGGACTGCCTTCTGCATAATCACACTATTAAAATTAAACTGCTATAATATTTTCCAGTATCCTGCCTTTTTTGAACCAACCCGCTCTATATACCCATTTTCTCTTAAAAATGATATATTGTTTTCTACTGCTGTTTCACTCACCCCTAATATATTATGAAGTTCTGCAGTTGTAATGTTCGGGTTGTCCCTCATTTCTGAAATAATTTTTTGCCTTCTGGAATTTAAAGGTTTCTTATCCCCAACCTTTTTCCCAACTTTATTCCCAACCTTATTTATTCTCTCAAATGGGATAGTAACAACAATGGAATTCTCCCTAAATGAAAATGCATCTTTTCCATACATTTCCGTAATTTTAGGGACTCCTCGACCAGATTTCTCACTTATATGCAGTTGAAGAAATATCTCGGATAATTTTTCATTTACAGGGATTGATTCTCCTAAGAAAAATCCCTCCATGGTCTGTGCCGGAGCAAGTGTTCCCCTTGATAGTATCTCTATTCTGTCGGAAAATACCGAAATCATAGGTTCATTTCCTTCCACCCATTTATTGTGCAGGACGGCATTAATGACAGCCTCACGAAATGCCTTGTTATCAAATAACGGAACCTCCTTTCGTTCAACGACCCTGTCTGTCTCATCCGCCTGAATCAGGTTCAATACATCTCCATAACGCAACAACTCATCCAAACTGTATAATAAACAGTCATTTCCAAATTCACGTACAGAGAAAAGATTAGAGCCTTTTGTTTCTCCATCAAAAATAGATACACGAAGCGGAAAATGAGAATTATCCGACAGAAGCTGCGCTAATATATTAAACTCGCCTTCTTCTGTTTTTAGCCCCAGATTCTTAATAAACGTCTTTTGATTTAGAACAATACCTTTGGAACCGTAATATCCAAAGAGTTTTTGAAATGTAAGTTCCTGGTATTTTGCCGGTACTGTTTCTATCGTTTCGGTTCTTCCATCCAGTATTTTGAAAAGTTCAATTTCTCTCTTAGGGTAATCTTTCATATTACATTTTGATGATCCTATCCTTAAAAACCTCTTTTCTTTAAATGCCGTAGGAATCTCGGTTGCCGCAGGAATTACCAAACCAACGACTCTCTTTCCATAAATTTCTGTTTCTTCAAAACTAAAATTTATGCTTGGTGACAGATTTCTCGCAAGATAATTCTGATACGGTTCCTTGTTATATTCACAATACTGGTTAAATGTTGTTCCTACAATTTCATGGGTTGTATCATTTACACCCCAAATGAAATACGCATATTTTTTATAATGAAAAGCCGCCGCATTTGACAGGGCAGATACATATTCGCCTAATGCCTCAGGCTGAAACCAGTTTTCCTTAAATTCAAACCATTCCTGTTCATCACTTAAGGCACATAAATCTAAAACAATTTGTTTAATATCCATTAGTATGCTCCTTTACCCAACTTTTATTCCCAACCAAATTCATTATATCATGTTGGGAATAAAGTTGGGAATAAAAATAAAAAATTTCAAATTATCTTATAAGGTTTCTTCTTTTCCCTTTGTCTTTAGTGGCATAGGCTTTTCTGTATCTCCTCCAGCAACCTTTGCTTTCATTCAACTCTTCCTTTCTTTTTTCTACAAAAAAAGACCAAGTAAATCTCTCTACTCAGTCTGTTAATAATAACAATATTTAGTTTTTCCCGAAGGGAATTGCAACGAAGTTGCTTAATCTTGTGAAGCTCTGCTACAAGCAATACCCAGTACTTAGTGGCGAAACGCCACTAACTGGGCAATGGTTGCACCCTTGACCGGCTAAGGCGCTTCGCCATTAACCCGAGCGGAAGCTTTCTCCTGCCCCTTGCATAAGACTCTGTCTTTACAATCCGACAAACTTGAATTTGCACTTCCTCACTCGTCTTATTTTTTATTGTTTCTACTAATATTCGAGCTTAACAATAAAATTCCAGAGCATAAAAATAATACCCAAATTATAATATTTTCTTGATTTATCGCATTATAAATCAAGCATATTATGCTTAATATAATCTGTACACTTTAAATTGAACAAATCACTCCTATTTTTTGTGTCTTTTTATCCATCATTGTCTCCTCCATAAATTCTAAATTTTCTGTTTTTTACTGACATTCGTTGCATTTCCTATTACTAGTCAAATTCTCTATTGCTTATAAGACTTGGATACTACTTCTTGTTTTATATCTTTTCTGCTTATAAGGAAGCAATACCACTACTGAGTGTTGCTATTAAAACTTTATCATATTTAAAACCATTTTACATGCAACCCCCCATGGTTAGAATGACTTGTGCATGCCTATATCCCTTATTCTTGCTACTACATTCCATAACAATATAATAGTCGCTATCTTTCTCGGCTTTTACAACAACACCTTGCGAATAAGCAGTTTTCCAAAGTGGTTTAACACCATAATAGCAAGCAACAACTTCATTTGTTGGATTTGGTGCATCTACATTGAAGCCATTTTCAAATAACCAAGCACGGTAATTCTTAAGTGCAGGAGGAGGTCCCATTATTTGAAATGGCATCATCGTCGCCACTTGAAATTCCATTTCTTCTTCAATGTCTATCACATACTTTTCAGTAGGATCAAGTATGTACTCATCAATTGACGTTTTTCTTCCTAAATTCTCATTGAGTTTGATTTTTTTCATATATCTCATTGTCCTTTTGGTCTTGTATCAGTATAAGGCTGATTTTGTGAGACAAATTTATCTACATTTAAAAATGATTTACCCAACTCATTTAAGCTAAGTTTCATCATATATTCAGCAACTTCTCCTGAATGATCAATACTACGCATTGGGTTTAATTTTCTACGAAATTCCTCAAATGTATCTCCCACAATCAACCATTCCGCCTCCTCCTTATCATAATAGCAGTGATATTCACGCCAAAGATTTTTATCATTTTCCTCAAAAAAATCTTCATCAGCTGAAAAATCTGCCCACGGGAACAGTCGGGGGAAAACCATGGTATATGGTGTAGAGGGAAACCAATATGGATACGAATACTTTTCGATGCTTTTTCCATCATCCACAATTAATTCCGTGTTTCCTCTACCACTGCTCTTATGGACCCATTCCGTTGAATGTAGCTTAATTTCTCCACCATCGTGAATGATTTGCATAAACTTTTTCTGAGACAACAAAAAATTGTAATTTGTAATATGTTCTGGCAAATTTGTAAAAGAAAGAAGTTTTTCATTTGACGAAGCATTTAAGAAAACTTGAGTTATAGGAACTTTAACAAAAAAGCCTTTTCCTTTCCCATCATTAGTTCTTTCAATAGTTTCATCCGTTAATTTTTGCCAAATACACATATCATCATCAGGATTATATAAAACCACTATACAAGGTAAAGTATTCATAGTCCAATAATTGTATTGCCTATTGTTAATATTCCTAAAAATTATGTAACCATCTTTTTTCTCTTTAAACCAACTTGCACCAGATTTTATTTGCAATGCAAGAAGTTGTTTTGGTTTACCAGACGATTCAATAAACTCCATATGAGCATCAATACCGACATCATCAACTGGTTGCTCTCGAAACATCCAGTTATTACGTTCAGCAATTTCCCCACAGTGACACACACCTATTCGTTCAGTTGGACTTGCCATAAACAATCTCCTTTTTTATAATAACCATAAAAAACTCATCATAAAATCAACATATCATCAATACTCTAATTATTTCCTTTAAAAATTTGAATATTATAACGTAAGAAGTTTTCCCTTAATGAGCATATCATCTTAACTAATTTTGTTTCACCTTGAATTTACATGAAGCTTAATCAAAACTACAAGTTGATAAATACCGATTTGTTAAACTATCTATACAATACCATATCTCTTTGGCTAATACAATAATTGCATCGCTCCCGCTTATTCTCATAAATTCTGCAACTAATGTATCGTAATCATATGCATATTGTCAGGCTGTCTGTTCACTTTTCTTTGAATGATACGCTTCACGTCTCATAGCCAGTGTTTTATCATATCTCTCTTTTGCAATAGGTTCTCCATTCAATGCATCTTCACGCATTTTTCTGTAGCCCTTCACTGTGGCTCTAACCTGATACTGTTTACGCTCTGCGTGCTTCTTCTGACTGCAAGACTTCCACTTCATCCTCACTGAGTGGAAGAACAAAATTTCCAATGAAATTAAAATAAATATCCACTTGCTGAGTACGGTCTTTTGTTCTGCCACCCTCAGCTTCATGAATTACAACCTTTTCAATGAAATCATTAAGCATAGGTGTTGTCAGTTCCTCAAAATCCCGGAATTTCTTAACCAGTCGCACAAATTTATCAATCTGCACTGCCTTAGTGGATATACGTTCTGTAGAAGTTTCAAGTTCTGAAATTCTCTGCTCTAGCTTGCTTTGTTCGGTGTCATATTCTGTCATAAGGCGGTTAAACTGTCTCTCCGGCAATCGCCCCAGTGTGAAATTCTCATACAGACCTTTTATCAGATCATCCAAATCCATCATACGACGTTTTGCTTCTAACAACTCTTTTTTATCATCTGTATTATCCTTTTCACACTGCAATTCATACTGTGCTTTCAACTGTTCTACAAACTCTTTTTCATCTTTAAGGACATACTGTGACACTCTCTTAGTTGCCTGATAAATCAGCATTTCTATTGTGCTTGCCTTGATATAGTGACCAGTACATGAATGATATTTATTGTGGTACCGGCTACACCGGAATGCCTGATTGCTGTCATATATTTTCCCATCTTTTGGCTTTGAATTGATATATGCCAGTCTGCTTCCACAATCCGCACAATAAAGAAGTCCTAACAGCCTGTGCGCAGGCTTTTCACTGTTTCGCCTTGGAGATACCCTTTTTCTCATTCTCTGCGCTTTATCATATGTTTCCTGATCAATGATAGCTTCATGTGTATTGTAAAAGACAAGCAGTTCGTCCTCATTTGCAATTCTTTTCCGTTTTGTCTTAAAATTATCCCTCGTTGTCTTCCCAAGAACGGTATGCCCCAAATACTCACGTCTGTTCAAAATATAGCCCACTGTTGTAGCATTCCATGTATAAGGGTCATGGTAATTCGTACACTGGCAATCCTCAGGATGATTCTGTCTCGCATAAGCCGAAGGAATAAGGATTTTATCCTCTGACAAGGTATCTGCTATTGCGGTTGCACCCATTCCATCACAAGCAAGCTGAAAAATGCGTCTGACAACCGAAGCAGAAGCTTCATCAACATACAATGTCTGCTTATCCTCAGGCTTTCTGTAATATCCATAAGGCACTGCACCGCTGACACGTTTTCCGTCTCGCATTTTTGCCTTGAACACTGCCTTGATTTTCTTACTGGTATCTTTTGCATACCACTCATTCATGATATTCAGAAATGGTGTAAAATCATTATCTGCCGGATTGGCACTGTCAACTCCGTTATTTACTGCAATAAAACGGACATTTTTCTTAGGGAACATCATTTCCGTATAGAAACCTACTTGCAGATAGTTTCTGCCAAATCGGGACATATCTTTGACGATCACTGTTCCCACTCTGCCGGCTTCAATCTCTGTCAGCAAAGAATTGAATGCCGGTCTGTTGAAGTTCGTTCCTGAATATCCATCATCACTGAAATGCTGAATATTACCAAAGCCATGTTGCACTGCATAATCTTCCAGATACTTCTTCTGGTTTGTTATGGAGTTGGATTCGCCCTGCATCTCATCATCACGGGACAGACGCTCGTAAAGTGCTGTTATTCTATTATCTTTAGCCATTTTCTCAGGTCCTTGGTTATTCCTTCAATGATGTTACTCAAAGGCTCTGCCCCATGTCCTTATTCTTTTCCCGGCTTCGCTCTCTGTTCTTACTCTGTGATACTGCATCCCTGAAGCGTTTCAGTTTCTCCCTTACGGAAGTCCTGCCCTTTCGTTTCTCATTACCATAAACAAATTCCTTGAATGCCTGTGATACCGCATCGACATCCCTACCCTTGAAAAATACCACATATTTCGATGGGTCCGTTGTCTTGTCTTTCTTGACGGCGAAATCAACATTATATTTACGAGCTACCCACTCAAATGATTTGATATTGCCATCCGTCACTTCGATAGACGAAACTCCCACGCCTTCGCCAACCAGCGTTTTCACAGAAGTTTTACCATGCGTTTTCTCTGCTTTCTGTCTACGGTGGTTCAGATACATCCGCATTGCAGCCTTCAAGACGTTGGCATCCAGTTTAGCGGTCTTAATTACAAGAGCGATTGTTTTCTGCGTTACTTCCTCTTGCATAAGTACCTCCGATCTGCATTTCCATGTGCGTATGCTCCGCTAAGGCGGAACATACAGCCGATGCAATAAATACCTCATAATTCTCCTTTCCGCTTTTGGACATCGTGTCCAAAAGCAATAAAAAAAGGCAGCTACAAATCTCTCGACTTATAACTGCCCTGACGCTGTATACTTATTTAACCTAACTATAATTTTTCAACCTCTACACTTTGAAAAACTTGTAAAGGAAAAGAATCTACCATAGTCCTTATTTTGCGTTTTTCTCCAAATATCTTTTCATAAAGTTCCTCACTTACTTCTTGTTTACAAACAATGGTCATTTCTTTTTTTAACTCTGTCATAATATACTCATAAAACCCTCTCATATTGTTTGGAATCCACTCATTTACAAGTGTGCATACGTCAATATTATCAATAACATTTTCATCTACGCCATACTTTAAAAGAATTTTTATTAGATTCTCTCTATAACAAGGTTTAATAATTTCTACTTGCCTTCTATTTTCCATTGTCTTTTTAACATTTTTTATCTGATAATACGCACCATCCAAACACAATTGTTCTAAGTACCAATACTCATGCGTAACTGCAGCGTCAGGTACAAGACTATTATCATATAACTTTTTCCACGAAATCAGTTTTTCATCAAATAAGTCTACCTCTTTTTCCCAAACAATAATAGATACTGAATCTGTATTATCACATGGTTCTAATATTTTTCCTATCGAATTTATACACCCAGTTATAGAATCACTAAAGCAAATACGTTGATATGATTCATCTTCTCCATTCATCGGATTCTCTGGCACCCTAGGAATAAAAACTTTATGTAAGGGTTCCATAATATTAAAGCTCACATGAAATAATCTAATCTTTTTTCCCATTAAGAATTTTCCTTTATCAATTCCAATACTCTCTCTAGGGCTAATTCGTTCGTCCATTTTGAAGAATTATTCAAGTAATCAAAATATTCATTCTCTGTGGCAATCGTTATTATATCCGTACTCCTTATCAAATCTGCTATGATTGATTTATTCTTTTCAAAATCTTCTTCACAGTTAAAAAAATCCAAATCTATATCTAAAATATATGGCTTTTCCTTAGCCCTATCGCAAAACATTTTTACATCATTATCTCCAACATAATTATCTAAAACAAGATAATGCTTATATCCTTCAGAATAATCTTGCTTGTCCTTACAAACGCAAAAAAAATCCAAAATGTATTCCATATTATAGCCAACCGATATATGTTCATCATGAAACACATATAGTTTTGTCATTTCTTCAATTTTGTCTATATCGTATTTATGTTTTATATACTTCTCGTATATTTCTCTCTGTTCCTCATACGAATTTACCCTTGCCATATCTCCATTGCATTTTCTATAAGCATACTGTGAAAAAATAGGTCTTGTATCCATATGATAGTCAAAAGTTATTAAGCGATATTCCTTTTTGGTTATCGCACAATATTCCGCCCATACTGGTAATACAAAATTATGGCTCTTAACTACAGAAACTTTCTTTTTCTCAAATAAATAATTTTTTCTATTATTCTCTAAATTCTCTTGGCGTATCATAATATTCTCCTCATACAAAGTCTATCTCAAAATAGTCCTGCAAATAATTTTCTAACCAATCATACTTTTCTTTTATTGATATGCTCAACTTTTCATCTTCACGCTTTTTGCTTCTTTCAATTTGGCATAAGCGAAAAATCTTCATAGCAGTTTCATCTGAATCCGGTATAAAAGAAATGCTATTTAAATAATTCAAATAATACAATCCGTCTGTATCTTTTCTAATAATCTCCCCATTTATTTCTCGTTGCATTGCATTATCTCGATACATTTTTTCATTATAATCCATAAGCTCTTGCGCATACTCTGGATCAATAATTATCCTTGGAAACCTAGCTTTTTTTGCCTCGAGAAAGTAGGCTTTATTCATACCTGGTCCAAACCAAACATTTCTTTCATTATCATAATATATCTCACCATAAGTAATGGCTCCACGTGCTATAAATCCATTCTTTAAAAATTCATATAACATTTTCTCTGTATTATAACAAGCAATGCACATTAAAGCATTCATATTTTTTCTCTCTTCTTCCACTCCTTCTTTATAATCGTAAATTATATATGCACAATCAGAAAATACATGAATTTCTCTTTTATATATAGTCCACGGATGTGCTGTATCCAGTTCTTTTTCACGTTTTACAGCCTCGCTGAATATCCTCATAATATTATACCACTCATCAAATCCTTCCCTATCTTGAGAGCCTAAAATATCAACAAATATTATTACTGCTTTTCTAAATCCTTTTTCCATTGCCTATTACCTTTTTTTCATTCAAATTTTCTTTTGCTCCTAGTACAGACGATACATTGTGCATAGTTCAACAAATAGTCTTCCATTTTGATTTTTTATATTATCCAATAACAACGCCTGAAACAAAAAATCTCCCACATTCTCCAACCTTACCATTCCATATTCTTTCTCTGTAAAACCATCAACCTGCATATCCTGCATGGCAGCCTCTTTCCTTGCCACCAGACAATGCGTATACAATGCCATGATATACTTGTCCGACATCAAGAAGGCATATGTTTCGTTCCCTTGATATGTATATCGGCACTTTTCCAGATTTTCTTGCGGTATATCGAAATAACATCTGACCATTTCCAGATATACATCTCCATTATACTGCGGCTTTAGCTTTTTTGCATACCTTCTGATTGTTGAGAATATATTATTTCTTTCCATAGCTGTCTTGGTTCGCTTGAATACAGGCTTTTTCCCTCGCAGGTCCATATAAACATTATTTAGGATAGTCTTTCCGGCATACTGCTTGAAATCACCTATCCGCAACAAATACGATAACACCTCCAGCAATTTCTCTTTTGATGTTATCTCCTGATAAGAATAATCTCCAAATTCAATATGATCCAGTTTCAAAGGGCAACTCCCCTTCGCTATCTCACGCTCCATTACCCTATTAATATCTCTCATTGATTACATCTATATATCTCTCCCTCCCGCTTCTGGGCATCGTGTCCAAAAGCACAAAAAAGCAGCTACAAGTATTTCACTCATAACTGCCTTAACGCTGTTACCTGATTATTCTATTCCTGCCGTTTTTGCAAATCCGGCTTTTCTGTTCATAAGTTCCTCTTGTTTCTCCTTTGGCAGACACCGGAATATCTCATGATATCCCATTCCTGCCATCGGTGTTCCTTTTGCCAGAAGAAAAAGCTGCGTGTCAAACCATTCCTCCCACAAGTTTTCAAACATGCTCCGGCTATCCGTAAAGGTAATTGCATCTTCAAAACCTTGCGGTGGTCTATAATACTGTAACTTGACAAAACCGTATCTTCCAGCATCCACAATAAGTATATTTTCAATCTCATACAGCTCTGCAAAAGCATCTGCAACTTTTCTGCATTTCTCCCTTTCATCGTCTGTAATGTATTTTTCTTTCACGATTAACCATCCTCCTGTTTCAAAACCACTCTACCTGCATCTATATCCTCATTCTTCTGAAATAATCATTATCGTTTTTACCATTTGCATATTTTATGGTGCATACACGCACCATATTATTATACGTTCCCTGCCATTAAATACAAGGTAGGAAAGGAGTTGCCTGTATGATTAAATACGATCCCCTTTGGCAAACGCTTAAGGCTAAGAACATCAGTCAGTACCAGCTCATTAAAGATTATGGCATTGACAAAGCACAGCTTCAGCGGCTCCGGCAAAATATGGTGGTAAAGACCATTATTCTGAACAGGCTATGTCAGATACTTGACTGCCGTATTGAGGATATTATGGAATATGTTCCAGATGACAAGTAGAGGTATTGTTTATGATTGATTGACAATGCCTTTTTTGTTGCTCTTTTTTCTTTTACACCCTTGGACATTGTGTCCAGAAGTGTCCTGCTATTACTTTTTTTATCTCCGTAAATATAACGATAATCCTCACAACAACAATAATACCACCAAGAACTCTCTTGCCCTGCTTTGCTAATCCAATTCCCAAGTTACTTATTGTGGTAGTCTTGCCGACTCCGCCTTTCTGATTTGCGATTGCTATTACTTTACACATGATACATTCTCCTTTGCTCTCTTCTAACTTTCTGCTACGTTGCTCTTATTCACTTCTACATACGCTCTGTAAAACTTCTTTGTCCCTTTATTCGGATATAAATCTGAAAACTCTGTTACTTCAATCTTGGGATTTCTCTGCAAAATCTTCCCAAACCATTTAATATCATTCTTTGTTCCCATCAATCGAACTTTTAACATCAATCTGCTCCTCCAAACAGGGCATACAGTTTTAGGTTTACGGTTGCATATTCCGGATACCGAATCTGTATTGCCTGCCAAAAAAATGGTGCATAGGCACAGCAGAATAGTTCTTCCACCGTATACTGCCTACACTCATTGAGCTGTTCCTCTGCGTCCTTGTAATCATCCACGCTTGGTGTACTGTTGCAGTACAGATTAAACGCCATTCTGACTACTTTGACGCTTCCGCTGGTCTGCCAGCCTTCCTGTAAACATTCTGTCTTTACACAGCCTGTCTTAAAATCATAAATGCGATTTGCATTTCTTCTGGTATCGTTGTTAATATCAATGCAATAGCAAAGTGCCTTGTGGTACACATCCTGATACCTTACCTCTTTTAATTTCTCGTAGTAGAATTTCTCATGTGCATCGCTGATAAAAATAATGTTCTCTGCACCTAACGCTGTACTATTCATGTTTTGAACCTCCTTCTTTGAAAATAAAAAGGACTTTACTAATTGTTTTTCACAACTAATAAAGTCCTAAGTTTCATATTCATTTCTAAATTCGTGCTAGGGATTTCTTACTAATTTTCTGTTCTTATTAAATTCTTAGTAAATTGCTCCCTCAGAGTCCAAAACATACTATAAATTCAAGGTTTTCAGCGTTTTCGGAAAATACTGCCGTGGCAGATGAAAAAAACTTTTATCATAGTTTTTCTCCTTAATATAATAACCTCACCAGACAACAATCCAGTGAGGTCATATAATCACGCTTTCTGTTTAGTTACAAACTCAATCTTGAGAGCCATTCACATACCATCCGCTAATCTTTTAAGCAAATTAAAAGAGGGATTTCGTGCTCCATTCTCAAGCTTGCTGATATCTGCCTGATTAATACCAGTACGTTCTAGTACATAATGTATCTGTGCTAACATCTCAGTATCATCCAATACTCTTGTCAGACCAACAAGTTTTTCATCATCCCAGACGGTAAGCACAGTTGAGGAATTCATAAGAGCCTTATACAGTCGATCTGGATAATTTCCTGATATCCAATTAACGGATAGAAATAACTTTTGAATCTGTTCTTTCGTAAACTTTTTTTCTTCTGTATATATAAGCATAATCTATTTCCCCCTATCTGTTATGATCACATCTCTGGCATTGCAGCATTTCATTTTCAACATCATCTTTATAAAAAACACCTGACCATTGGCAAATATTCTGCAAAATAGGCACAACAGATTTTCCTTTTTGTGTCAACATATACTCTACCCTTGGTGGGATTTCATCATAGGATTTTCTTTCAACAATCCCAACTTCTATCAGGTCTTTTAATGTTGCAGCAAGTACTGTATCCGTAATATTGCACATTTCTCTTCGAAGTTCACTGTATCGAAGCTTTTCGGCTGCAGATAACACACTTATTATGCGTGATTTCCATTTTCCACCAAATATTGCCAATCCATATTCAAGTGGGCAACGTATATCATCATCTAATTTTTTCTCATATTTTGCCATTAAAAATCACCTTCCAGCTCTACGCATCGCTGCTAAAGCCTCTTGTCTATTAAACTCATTCTCTTCTTTTTCTTTCACATATGCTGTCATTATATCTTGATGGTGATTCTTTTTAAAGTTACTATGAAATTTATTAGCAGCTCTTTGTTATATTTCTTTGTTATATTTCTTTCTTATTCCCATCACCACCGATTTACGCTTTAACCCATCTTCTACCTCAATACATTTGTATTATTATTGCAAAGCACTTCAAAATGATTACGATTTGTTTTTATAAAACCTTCTTTTTGCAGCTTTGATATCTCAGTAGACATTGCTGCGCGGTCAATGCAAAGATAATCTGCCAGCTGCTGCCTGTCAAAAGGAATATCAAAGGACAAGGACGAATGTCTGATAGATTCTGCTGACAGGTATGACAATAATTTCTCCCTTGTTGTCCGCTTGCCAACATGTGTAATCTTATCATTCAGAATCAGTATCTTATTTGCCAGTACACTGACCAGATTGCGAATCAGCTTCTGATGATGCCCACATGCAGTTGGACAAGTAACCAGAAGCTTCTGTATATTTAAAAAAACAATCTCACAATCCTCATCTGCTACCACACTGATGTTCAGAACAGCACCAGGGCTTGCCGCATATGGTTCTCCAAAAAAATCACCAGCATGACATTTAGACAGAATATTCCGATGTCCCCAGAGATCCTCCTGAATAATAAGAACACAACCTGACAATACTAATCCCATTACCTGTGTAGAATCTGCTGCTCTGAAAATATAAGAATCCTTCTCTTTAGAAACTGTTACTGCCTCTACACAGTGCAATACAGATAATATCTCATTATCAGTAAGACCTTTAAAAAAAGGACTGTTTTTTAAAATAGGTAAATATTTTTTCAAAATCTCACCTCCTGTTGGAAATCAAACATACAAGTTGTATTTATTATAATATGATTCTAACAGAAACAAAAATAAAATTCTATTAATGGAGGGTAAAATGATAAGAAAAATTATACGTATTGATAAAGAAAAATGTAACGGATGTGGTGCATGTGCAACTGCCTGCCACGAAGGTGCCATTGATATTATAGATGGAAAAGCCGAGCTGGTAAGAGAACATTTTTGTGACGGATTGGGGGATTGCCTCCCAGAATGTCCTACAGGAGCTATTTCATTTGAGGAAAGAGAAGCACCTGCATATGATGAAGATGCTGTAAAAGAAGCACAGAGTAAAATAGCTGCCCAAAACCATGCAATGTCACCTCACACCGGCTGTCCAGGATCTAAAATCATGCAGATACAGCGAACAAAAACGCCTGAGACCGCAAAACCATTTTCAGGTGCAGATTCGGTATCACAACTTGAGAACTGGCCGGTACAGATCAAACTTGCACCTATCAGTGCACCATATTTTAATGGTGCAAAACTTCTGATAGCCGCCGATTGTACTGCTTACGCTTATGCTGGATTTCATCAGGATTTTATTCAGAATAAGGTAACACTAATAGGTTGTCCGAAATTAGACCAGGTTGATTATAGTGAGAAACTGGCTGCTATTATTCAGAATAACAACATTCAAAGTGTGACAATCGTAAGAATGGAAGTTCCATGCTGTGGTGGTCTGGAGATGGCAGTAAAAAATGCACTTCAAAATAGTGGAAAATTCATACCATGGCAAGTTGTAACAATAAGTATTGATGGAAAAATTATTGATTAATAAGGAGATTACTGGAATGAATAAAAAAATGTTTTGTTTTCAGTGTGAACAGACAGCCGGATGTACTGGCTGTACAGGAAATGCAGGTGTCTGTGGAAAAAATGCAGATACAGCCAAATTACAGGATGAGCTGACAGGTGCATTGATTGGTCTTGCAAGAGCTGTAGACAGTGCATCAGCTATTTCTAAAAGAACCGTACAAGTCATAATTGAAGGTCTTTTTACAACAGTTACAAATGTAAGTTTTGATAATGCAGCAATCGAAAATATGATACAAAAAGTCAGAGCTGAGAAAGAACGACTGGTCCCTGACTGCAGCAAATGTCAGTCACCATGTGGTAAAACAGGCGAATACGACATGCAGCAGATGTGGAATGCCGATAAAGATATCCGCTCTTTAAAATCTCTTATTCTTTTTGGTATTCGTGGAATGGCCGCCTATGCTTACCATGCAAATGTTCTGAATTATGAAGATGATGAAGTAAACCGATTCTTCTGCGAAGCATTATTTAAGATTGGTTACGAAGAAAGTATAGAAACACTGCTTCCTACAGTACTTAAAGTAGGCGAGATCAACCTTAGGTGTATGGCACTTCTTGATAAAGCAAATACAAACAGCTATGGAATGCCAGAGCCCACTGATGTTACACTTACCATCGAAAAAGGACCTTTTATTGTCGTGACAGGTCATGATCTTAAAGACCTGCAGCTTTTACTTGAACAGACAGAAGGAAAAGGAATCAACATATATACTCATGGTGAAATGCTCCCTGCCCATGCCTATCCACTCTTGAAAAAATTTCCACACTTAAAAGGAAATTTTGGAACTGCATGGCAGAATCAGCAGAAAGAGTTTGATCATCTTCCAGCTCCGATTCTTTACACTACCAACTGTCTGATGCCGCCAAAAAGCAGTTATGCTGACAGAGTATTTACAACAGAGGTGGTTGCTTTCCCTGGCGCTGTTCATATTGATGAGAAAAAAGATTTTACGCCAGTTATCAAAAAAGCACTTGAACTTGGTGGCTATAAAGAAAATCAGACATTAAAAGGTATCAATGGAGGTACCAAGGTGACAACGGGATTCGGTCATTCAGCTATACTGTCACATGCAAATACTATAGTAGATGCTGTAAAATCAGGTGCAATCAGCCATTTCTTCCTGGTTGCCGGATGTGATGGTGCTAAACCGGGTCGAAACTATTACACAGATTTTGTTAAACAAACTCCTTCTGACAGTATCATCCTCACCCTGGCATGTGGCAAATTCCGTTTCAATGATCTTAATCTTGGAGAAATCAATGGTCTGCCACGACTGATGGATATGGGGCAGTGTAACGATGCTTATGGGGCGATTCAGGTTGCTCTGGCACTTGCGGATGCATTTGGATGTACTGTAAATGAGCTTCCACTCTCCTTCGTTCTTTCATGGTACGAACAGAAGGCAGTCTGCATTTTGTTAACACTTCTGCACCTCGGAATCAAAAACATCCGTCTTGGTCCTTCTCTACCTGCGTTTTTGTCTCCTAATATTCTGAACCTTCTTGTGGAAAAATATGGCATAGCACCTATCACCACACCAGAAGAAGACATCAAAGCGCTGATAAACACTCCATAACACCAATAAAGCCGATACAGGAATAAAAACCCTGCCTCGGCTTTTTCTTTTGTCATTCTCCAGGACACAAAATATCCTCATTCTCATCATATTTTCTTCACTATTCCCACCTACACTATAGATAAGATGTAAAGGGCAAAAGTAACAATCTCTATATCAACTATAGAAATAATGAATGAAATAATGAATGAAAGGATGAATGTATATGATTAATTTTAAAAGAATAAATAAATCCTGCGTAGCTGCAGTTATTCTTGCCATGTGTCTTATGACATCGGGCTGTGGTTCACAAAACTATACAACCAACAACAAAAATACTGATACCACCATAGCTTCCAGCATTACCGCCCAGGATACTAATGTAACACACGCAGATGATGCCGATAACTACAAAACGGAAATAACAGGTGAATTCAGCATTACATCAACTGATGGTTCTACAATAACACAGAATGATTCCGTATATACCATAACACAGGCTGGCGAATATACCGTTACCGGACTCTTATCAGAAGGACAGATTGTAGTTAATGCTGACGATAATGCCGAAATCACCATTGTATTGAATGGTACATCCATCACATGTTCTAACGGTTCACCTATTTATATTAAAAATGCTGATAATGTAAAAATCAAATCTGAGGAAAACACTTATAACTGTATAGTTGATGCAAGAACTGAAGCTGACGACAATTCAGACAATTCTTCCAGTGAAAATGGTAATGCTGCCATCTATGCAGCATGTGACCTTAAATTGGTTGGAAAAGGGGCATTATCAGTAACTGGCAACTATAACAACGGTATCCAGAGCAAAGATGACATTTCTATTAAAAATGTTACCATCAAGGTTAATGCTGTAAATAATGCTATAAAAGGAAACGATGAGGTAGCTATAGAATCTGGTGAAATAATAGCTATATCCAGAAAAGGCGATGGCATCAAAACATCAAACATCAGTCTTTCATCCAAAGGAAAACAGAAAGGAAATGTAATAATATCTGGTGGAAATATTGATATATATGCTGCCTGTGACGGCATAGATGCTGCATATGGTGTAGATGTTTCAGGTGATGGAAATCTGAATATATATACAGATACTTATTCTGATTATAGTGAAGCCGTGGCTGTCGACAACTCCGGTTCTTCAGCCAACAGCTCTGGTTCTTCAATCAGCACCCCAGATTCATCAGCCAGCAGCCCAGGTTCTTCAGCCAGCAACCCAGATTCATCAACCAGCAACCCAGATTCATCAGCCAGCAACCCAGATTCATCAAATCAGAATCAAGGTTCATCATCTAAATCATCATCCAATGCAACTATAATGACTTACACAACAACTGCCAATACAGACAACCAGAATAACAGCAGCGTGGGAACTCCACCCGATATGAACAATACTCAGAACAATGGTAACATGGGCAATCCTCCTGATATGAATAACAGTAGCAGCAATTCTGGCAATAATCCTGACATGAAAGGTAACTTCAGCGGTGGAAACAGAGCTGCTAATGGTATGCCAGGCAATAACAGCTCAGGAAATTCATCTAAAAAGTCTTACTCTACAAAGGGAATCAAAGCCGAGAGCGAGATAAATATATCTGGTGCAGCCATTAACATAAGTTCAACTGATGATGGTATTCATGCCAACTCAGATTCTGGTGTTCTTGAAACCTGCGAAGATGGCAAGGGTATAATATCTATATCAGGTGGAACTATCACAATCTCTACAGGTGATGATGGAATACATGCAGATAAAGAGCTTAATATAACTGATGGATATATAAATGTTTTAACATCCTACGAGGGTCTTGAGGCTATAACAATCAACATCAGTGGTGGACAAAGCTTTGTATATGCAGCTGATGATGGCATTAATGCATGTACCGGAGATGGCTCATCTACTCCTCTTATTAATATAACTGGTGGATACGTTGATGTAACAACCGGTTCTGGCGATACAGATGGTATAGATTCTAACGGCAGCTACACACAGTCTGGCGGTATGGTTTTTGTAAAAGGCGGCAGTTCATCAGGTCAGGTATCTGGTTCTATTGATGTTGATGGAAATATTACTATAACTGGTGGAACATGTATAGCTTTAGGCGGTATATGTGAAACTCCTGTAAATTCAGTTAATGCTTACGTATTCAGCTCTGTATCCTTTAACACAGGAAGCTACTCAGTAAAAGATTCCAGCGGTAATGAAATAATCAGCTTTACTTTAAACAACAGTTACTCAAATGGCTGGATATGCGCATCTGCTCTTACAACAAACACTGAATACACTCTTTACTGCGATGGTTCCTCATTAACAAACTGGACACAATCTGCAGGAACCATGGGTGCATCCAATGCCGGCGGCTTTGGCAGCAATCCTGGCGGTTTTAATGGTGGTGGCCGTGGAGGTAACATGAATGGCGGAAAAAATATGAACGATAACAGAAATATAAATGGCAATAATACACAATAACAATTGCAAACAATAGTTTGATTGAATTTTAGTTGTCTGGTTGTGTTGTAATTTACTTACTGATATTCAATTAAATCCGTGTTGCTCCTCTGATTTAGCATAACATTCATTTTTCGTAAATTAAGTCAAAGTCAGACAGCATATATGAGGAAAGCAGCTGTGCAAACATCATAAGATGCACTTGAAGTTCAATTGTGATAGTTCTTAGACTTTTCTTTTACTACCCAGCTATCCACAGACACGGATGTCTGTGGAAGTGAGATATGGGACACGGATGTCCCGTATCGAACGGTAGCGGAAACTACCATTACGTATATGAAAAGTCTTAGAAATATCCAATTGAAGCTTCTGGCATCGTTGATGTTTGCGCACCTGCTGTTCCCATATATGCTGTCGTCCGTTCGTCACCAACTAATATTCAATCAAACAACTATTTATGCATATCAAACACATATCTTATGAAGTCAGCAGCATTTTCCGGGTGTCTGGCAGATTGTACTATTCCGTAACATGGCTGATCCATGGTGAGGTCTGTTTTGGTGATTTCTGGTGCATTTGATAAATCTATGGCAACGGGAATAGTTTCACCATCACTGTGAGTGTGATATATAATGTATTCAGAAAGCTCATCAAGTTCATCTGTTGAGAACAATTCACGTAGATCATAGAAAAAACAGCTTGTATCAAAACAGAAATGGTCGATATCCTTGTATTCAGACATATATCCGTCAAGGTTATTAGTCTGGGAAAGCACATATATTTTTTCTTTGCTTATCTGTGGATCCTGATCCATGAATTTTTCTTCAAGTGTGTAGCTGTAGTCAATATGAATACGTTCTTTTTTTCCATCAATACCAAGATAGTTAGTAAAGCCGGTTGTAAGAAGATCATCATCTGTATCATAGCCTGTAAGTTTTCCATCACAGACGGCTATATCGCACACTGTATCATAATTGTTTCGTATATATGCATGTATGAATGAGGCTATAACAAGAATTACAGCAATTACAGCGGTTATAATAAGTCTGTAATATTCCCATATGTACTGGAACTTTTCGGATAAGGAAAGCTCCTTGAATTTCTTTTTTTGTTCTTTTATTTCATCATTGATAGAATGTCCTTTTGCCATAAGTCCTCCATTATTATTTCAGGATGTAAATATATGCTTATATTCATGCCTGCCTGTTTAGTGAGGTATGAAGTAAACATTTGTTAGTTTATCATACAAGAACATTAAAAAAAACAGCTTTTATAAACATTTAATCAATATATATGAAAATTTCTTTGATTTTTATACAACATGTAAGTATAATCTGATATAGTCTATTTGTTTTATGTTAAGATATGGGTGCAGAAGTGAATTCTGACACTCATCAATGTCACAGGTTCAAAAGTCTTATTCTACAGGAACAAACGGCTTTTGTTCTTCTGACTATTTACATTATATTAAAATTAAAGAAAGGTATATAATGTGAAAAATAAGATTTTTCACACGCAGGATTTGCGCTTCGCACAAACTTGAGATGCGCAAAGAAACAGCGCAAGAATGGAGGATTATTATGAAAGGTTTTGGATTAGATGGCAAGTTGTTTAAAGGACTGACAAAGGCGGGGGATTTTCTTATACTTGCACTTATTACATTTATATTCTGTATTCCTGTTGTAACGATAGGTGCCTCGCTTACGGCAGCGTTTTACTCAGGAATGAAGCTTGTTAAGGATGAAGAGAATTATGTGTTTAAAGACTTTATAAAGTCGTTTAAAGAGAATTTTTTACAGGGACTTATAGTAGAAATAATTCTTGCAGCTGCAGGTTTATTATTGTTTCTTGATATACGTGCATGTGCTTACTGGGCATTTACAGGAAGCGGCTCTATGATTGGAACTATATTTATGTATGCTATAGTTGGATGTGCTATAGTATGGGCTGGTGTAGTACTTTATGCATTTGCAATGTTATCAAGATATGATGATAAAGCATTGAGAATATTAAAGAATTCACTCATTCTTTGTGTCCATCATCTGCCACAGACGATAGTTATGATGATTGCTACATATGGACTTATGATATTTTCATATCAGTACTTTACAGCATATATTATAACTATTCCGCTTGTTTTGTATATTGACTCATTTATATTTACAAGAATATTCAAATCACTTGAGAATACTAACGAGCAGAGAGCCCAGGAAGCAGCAGAAGAGAAGAAAGCGGCGGCTGGGCTGGCGGAAAAAAATGCAGCAGAAAATATATCAGAAAATATATCAGAAAATATATCAGAAAATATAGTAGAAAATATAACAGAAAATACAGTAGAAAATACAGCAGGAATTGAGGAAACAGATTTTACAGGTGGTGATTCTGCTGATAAAACTAATGGGATGGATTAAAGCGTGTAAAAATAGGACTTATGATTAGAAGTATTCATGGCTTTATGGGTGCGTGAAAAACAGATAAATGCATAATAAAAAGATTCACAGTCTGGGTAAGGAACTGTGAATCTTTTTTGTGCGTATAAGCACAGCATTTACAGAATATATTGAATTAGGGATATTCTGTATGTTCATACGTATATGGGGATTGTCGTATGAATGCTGCAAAAAAGCAGCTATATATCTGTATGGTTATGGGATACAGATAGCATAAGTTATATACAAAAAAAGATGCCACTAATCGTACAATTAAAATACGATTAATGCCATCTCCATTGATGCTTTCATGCTGATAAAATTATAATGCATCGTTACCACGTTCGCCGGTACGGATACGGATTGCATCAGAAACCTCATATACGAAAATCTTTCCGTCGCCATATACACCAGTATTAATCTCTTCTATGATCTGGTCTATAATGTTTTCATATGTTTCATCTGATACAATAGATTCAACTTTTACCTTAGGCAGCAGATTGCCACCAAAATCCACTCCGTTATATACCTGCTTATGTCCCTTCTGACTACCATATCCCATTATATTGGTAATCATAAGACCATGGGCACCATTGCTGTTAAGTATATTCTTTAAGTCGTCAAGTCGTTCCGGTCTGATGATGATTTCCAGTTTTTTCATGATCTTTATTCCCCTTCCTTTCCGATTGACAAGCTTATTGTAAACATTTTGTTACGATAAAGTCAACCTCTGAGTGTAAAATGTGAATATTCTAAAGCATATTTAAAAATGCTGTTAATAAAGTAAGTAAGTATGAAGCTTGTTTTATGTATTGATGACCAGGTAAACTTCATATACTTAGTCTGATATTAATCTTCATAAAGCTGTCTGCTTGAGCTGTAAACAGAAAAGCAATAATATATAGCACATATTCCAACTACCGCTTCAACAAGTATTGAATATAATGTAATAGAAGCTCCAAATGCCATAAAGTGTACAAATATGGCTGCAGAAAGAATAAGCCATGTCATCTGGAAGTTACGTGTGGCAGCAGACTTTTCCTGGATATTTGCCTCCATAATGAGAGCTTCTGTAAAATAGTAAGTATAATATATTGCAAATATAACAGTTATTCCCATAGATATGGACAGCATAGTGCCTGCGGCATCCTGCCAGTTAATAAAGTTTATAACCTGTGCAGCGATTGATGCGATAAGTCCGGCGATTGACACGATACCAGCTTTTTTGAAAAGTGAGTTACGATGCATCATGTGTACAGCACCAAGTACAATCAGAAGAAAACCCACACAATCGTTAGTTATATCAATATTGATATGTCCAAATGTTACATTGAATCTGAGGGAAATAAGAAAAATCCCAATCAGTATGAGTATTATATTTTTTTTGTTCATAATAATATGGTGGCCTTATAAAGCCGCTCCTTTCGATGTTATATATGTCTTATTATACATCAGACATTTATATCATATTTTAGAATAATAATAATTATATATCAACTATGATTAACTGATTTTAGATAAATTTTATTATGTGTTTATTTAATGAAGGTTGAGATAAGAAATAGTCTGTGGTATTATTTCAAAATATGTTGGAATGGGAGGTGTGTATGCTGGTATTTAGTGAGCCACAATTAAAGGATTGTGCCTGGATAAGTAAATGTGTAAAAGAATCTGGATATATGGGAAGTGATGCATCATTTGCAAATATATATCTGTTAAAATCAAAATATAATACAAAAGTGTCATTTTATAAAGATTTTCTCATAAGATATTATGAGGGATATGGAAGCAGACATGGTTATACATTTCCTCTTGGACATGGAAAAACAGATAAAGCACTGGAAGCAATAAGACAGGATGCACTGGAAAATAACAGAAAACTTGAATTTTGTTTTGTGACGGAAGAACAAAAGGAAGTGCTTGATGCTGTGTATGGGAATATACTTGAATATAAAAAAGATGATGGCGACAGCGATTATATATATGGACAGCAGGAGCTGGCAGCATTGTCAGGAAGAGCCTATCATAAAAAGAAAAACCACTTATCAAAGTTTAAAAGAACTTATAATAACATAAGATATAGTGAGATTGGTGCAGGTAATATAGAAGATGCTGTTATAATAGAATATAACTGGTATAAGGAACATATCAAAGATGAGGATGCTTCAATAAATATGGAGTATTCAGCTATAAAAGAGGCATTACTTCATTTTGATGACCTTGCACTGACAGGTGGAATATTATATGTCAATGATGTTCCAGCTGCTATGACGATAGCTTCCTATATAAATGATGATACAGTTGATATACATTTCGAAAAATGTATTGGCGAATATGCTGCTGCTGGAGGTTATGCAGCCATAAACCAGATGCATGCGGAAGCTTTAAAAAATGTAATGTATATAAACAGAGAGGAAGATATAAATATTCCTGGATTGCGGAAAGCAAAGGAATCGTATCATCCTAAAATAATGTTAAAAAAATACAGTGCAGCTGAAAAGTAATACAGTTGAATATAGCAGCGTATATGGTTATAAATGCAGCGTGCACGAGAATGGAGGATTATAATGCTTTCAAAGGTACTATCAAAAGAGTCATGTGCAAAGTGCAGATTCTGTTGTTCATTTAGAAGATGCAGTCTATGGGAAACACCTCTTTTTCCAAAGGATGAGTGTGAAAAATTATCACATGCCAATGAATATAATGTTATATCAGAGTTCAGAATGTATGATGATTGTGGACAGATGAAGCTCGAACATAAATATAAAACAGATAATCAGGAGGAAGAAGCAGCCTGTGATTATCTTGATGTGCATAAAGGCTGCATATTATCTGATGAGGACAAGCCTTTTGACTGTAAAATATGGCCTCTTAGAATTATGAAAAAGGATGATAAACTGGTTATAGCATTTACACCAACATGTGCTGCACTTGGAAAAGAACCTTCTGTGGAGCTGAAAGAGCTGGTTTGTGGCAGACTTGGTGACAGCATATACGAATATGCCAGAAGACATCCATTTATAATAAAAGATTATAAAGAAGGATTTCCAGTAATAAGAAGTGAGAGTCTTTCTTAAAATTTCTTTATTATAAGTTTATATGTTTATAAGTTTATAATTTTATAAGTTTTATATGTTTTAGGCAGTTTCTGGATGACAATGGTAATATATTTGGCAATTTGAAATATATATGTAAAAATATGTCGGAATATGGTTAAGTAATGTATGACCCAAACCGATATCATGTATGCGAAAAGCAGTATAGGTAATGAAAGGGGTGCAGTTATATGTTAGTTTCAGGATATGCCCGTTATGGAACATATGATGTCAGCAAAGTTAGTACATACAATGATTCATATAATGATACAGTGTCAGATATGACAGGAACTGCTGGTACATTGCAGGCAGACAAAGAATTAGAAGCAAATGAATCACAGCAGGGCAGTTTATTTACTAATCAGGCACCTAAGCATTCAGAACCAGCTGATTTTATATTTGATTTCAGGAAGGATAGCAGGTTTAATCTTGAAGGTGCAACAAAGGACTATGAGGATATTAATATAGATAAGGCACTTTATGATATGAAGAAAGATACTGTGCTTGATAAATATAAGTTTTTTGTTGATTCCCCTAATCTTGGAACTGATAAAGATGGTACAGTAAGAATAGTCAGAAGATAGTATTTTCCTTTTATGAAATACCATGTTGAAAAAAATTGGAAAAATTTAAAAAAAATTAAAAAAAGTACTTGCATTATTTTAAAACATAGTATATAATTCATTTTGTTGTCACGATATTGGGCTTTCGCCAAGTGGTAAGGCACTGGATTCTGATTCCAGCATTTCGGGGGTTCGAATCCCTCAAGCCCAGCTAACCCTCGCTTTTAAGCGAGGGATTTTTTTTGCACAGATACTTAAATGGTAAAATAATAAACGAAGAAGCTATATAAAGATAGAATAGAAAGGAGCCACTCACATGATACAGCTGGGAAAAACACAATGTCTTAATGTTATTAAGAAAACAGATTTTGGTGTATATCTTGGTACAGAAGATGATAAAGTTTTACTTCCTAAAAAGCAGGTGCCAGAAGATATAGAAATAGGTGATGCACTCACCGTATTTATATACAAAGATTCAAGCGACAGACTTATAGCCACAACAAACAAGCCTAAAGTACAACTTGGCGGACTTGCAAGGCTTAAGGTGTGTGAGGTAAGTAATATAGGTGCATTTCTTGACTGGGGATTAGAGAAGAACATACTGCTTCCATATAAAGAACAGACAACACATGTCAACCAGGGAGAGGAATATCTTGTAGCTTTATACATAGACAGAAGTAACAGACTTGCTGCAACGATGAAGGTGAGCAGATATCTTACAACAACAGATAAGTATGTCAAGGACAGTGCTGTAAGCGGCACAGTTATTGGAATAAAGCCAGATCATGGAATATATGTTGCCATAGATGATGCATATTATGGTTTTATAACACGCAATGAAATGTCAGATGATATAAAGATAGGTGATGTTGTTTACGGACGTGTTATAAAGGTAAGAGAGGATGGAAAGCTTACTATAAGTATCCACCAGAAAGCATATCTTCAGATGGATGAAGATTCTGTCAGAATCTATGATGCTCTTGTTAAGAACGGAGGAAGCCTTGGTTTTAATGATAAAGCTGATCCGGAGATTATTAAGAAGCATTTTGATATGAGCAAGAATGCATTCAAGAGAGCTGTAGGAAGACTTTTAAAGCAGGGGAAAGTTATAATAACAGAAGATTCAATTATAATTAACGAGAAAAATAAATAGATATTTCTTGAACAGCCAGGCTGATTGTTATACAATTAGTACTGGTTGTTTTTGTCTGAGTATGTGTTGCATAAAAAACAATAGTCAGACATTTGCGATGGTTTATTAAAATAATATGAAAGTATAAGAATGGAGGATTATATGCAGAAGGTTATTAGTACAGACAAGGCACCAAGTGCGATTGGACCATATTCACAGGCTATTGAGGTTAATGGAATGGTATATACATCAGGAGTTATTCCAGTAATACCAGCAACAGGTGAAATAGTAGAAGGCGGGGTTGAAGCACAGGCTGACCAGGCGTTTAAGAATCTTTGCAATCTTGTTGAAGCATCAGGTTCAAAGGTTGAGAATATTGTTAAGACAACAGTTTTTATTAAGGAAATGAATGATTTCGGAAAGATTAACGAAATATATAAGAATTACTTTAAGGAACCATTTCCAGCACGTTCATGTGTAGAAGTTGCAAGACTTCCAAAGGATGTATTACTTGAAGTGGAAGCTATAGCATGGAAGTAAAAAAAATCAACTGGTTTCTACCGTTTTTTCTGGCTGGATATATAGTTCTTAGTACATTATCGGCAGTACAGCTAAGAATGCTTACTGATGCTGGAATAGCATTTCCACAATGGATTATATATATATTGGGTGAGGCAATCACGATTGTGCTGGCACTTATATATATATTTGTTATGAAGATAAGCATAAGAAAAGATATGCAGTATAAGTTTATTGGCATGAAAGATATTATTATGTCACTACTTACAGGATATCTTCTTATTCCTATGACGTTGTTTTTAAACAGCCTTACAATGCTTTTTTCTAAGAATTATCTGAATACATCCGTTCAGGGGATGATGGAATATCCATATATAGTGCAGATTATTCTTGTGGCGGTTATTCCTCCACTTGTTGAAGAGTTTGTGTTCAGAGGGATGTTTTATGGGACATATAGAAAGTGCGGAATATTAAAAGCTGCACTTGTAAGTGGAGTTGTATTTGGAATATTTCATATGAATATCAATCAGTTTGCATATGCTTTTGTAGTAGGGATTGTGCTTGCATATATGGTTGAGGCAACAGGTTCTATATGGGCATCTGTGTGTGCACATTTTGCAGTTAATACGTATTCAATAACAGTTGTGCAGATATTAAAGTTGAGCAAAATGTACGATGGAGTAATAAACAATACAGCGGTACAGAGTACAGATATTCCTATGACATCAATGCTTTTGAACCTTGTAATGATGTTTGTTATAGCAGCTATATTTATGCTTCTTGCAATATTGTGCATAAAAAATATGGCAAAACGCAATGGAACACTCGATTCTATAAAAGCCAGCTTCAAGCCAGGCTGTAAAACAGATAAAGATGAAAGAGAAAATTCCCAAAGTGATGGAAATGCAGAAAAGCGTATTATAACAGTACCGCTGATAGCAACAATTGCTGCCTGCATAGTGTATATGGTTATGATGGAAATTACAAGATAAAAAGATTGCCATAATATAATGAAAATTACAAGATAAAAAAGATTGCCGTAATTAAGAAAATATACTATAAACGATAGATGAACTTATCCATTAACGTATAGTATAAACAGTTCTTAATACGGCAATCTTTTTGTTTAATGTGCTTAAACCTTTTAAATTAAACTCTGATATCAATATTCTGACCAAGATTAGGAGTTACAGATGCTTCCATCATCTTAGTTAAACCATCTCCGTTAGATTCTAATGTATCAAGAGATTTTTTAAGGACAGCAACCTGTACATCATTGATAACACGTGTAGAGCTAAGATCCATTGATAAACCAGCTACATCCATTATATCCATAAGTAATCCTCATTTCTGCACACATACTTTTAACATATGGCTCTGTATCAGGTGTGCATAGATACAAACCAGTTAGAAGATATATTCTGATTAGATTGTAGCCTGTAGTTTAAAAAAAAGCAAGGCTGAAATAACAGGTTGGATATGATAAATGGTAAATACGTAATTTATGCTGCACTATTGTGATAACAAATACTGATACAAATACAGATAGATTTGTTATAAGTATGTCATGAAAATGGCATAAATACGCATTTTTTTGGTGATGTTAGTGAAGATTTCAGCTGTAATTTTGTGCAAAATATATATTGTGGCAGTAATTATGGTAAAAGTGATAAAAAAGCATTAACTATATTTGGCTAATTACCATATAGCCAAGAAATGCCTGTTAGTGTACAATATGAAATATCAGAAACGCGTATGCGTTCTTTTATATTAGGAGGAAAGTTTTCAATGGCAAGTTTATCACTTAAAAATGTTTGTAAAGTATATCCAAACGGATTCGTAGCTGTTAAGGATTTCAACCTTGAAATCGCAGATCAGGAATTCATCATCTTCGTAGGACCTTCAGGTTGTGGTAAGTCTACAACACTTCGTATGATTGCAGGTCTTGAGGAAATCAGCTCAGGTGAGTTATGGATTGGAGACAAGCTCGTTAACGATGTAGAGCCTAAGGATAGAGATATCGCTATGGTATTCCAGAACTATGCGTTATATCCACATATGTCAGTATATGACAACATGGCATTCGGTCTTAAGTTAAGAAAGGTACCAAAGGCAGAGATAGATAAGTCAGTTCATGAAGCTGCTAAGATTCTTGATATTGAGCATTTACTTGATCGTAAGCCAAAGGCTCTTTCAGGTGGTCAGAGACAGAGAGTTGCTATGGGACGTGCTATCGTTCGTAGTCCTAAGGTATTCCTTATGGATGAGCCTCTTTCAAACCTTGATGCTAAGTTAAGAGTTCAGATGCGTGTTGAGATTTCTAAGTTACATAAGAGATTACAGACAACAATCATTTACGTTACACATGACCAGACAGAAGCTATGACACTTGGTACAAGAATCGTAGTTCTTAAGGATGGTATTATCCAGCAGGTAGATACACCTCAGAACCTTTACAACACACCAAACAACATTTTCGTTGCTGGTTTCATCGGATCACCTCAGATGAACCTTATCGATGCTACAGTAGCTCAGGATGGTTCACAGGTAGCTCTTAAGATGAGTGATGATGTTACTATCAAGCTTCCAGCTGAGAAGAGCAAGAAGCTTATCGATGGTGGTTATGTAGGAAAGACAGTTGTAGTTGGTATCCGTCCAGAAGATGTTAAGGATGATCCAGAATTCATCGCAGCTCATGCAGATTCTAAGTTCGTATCTACAATAAGAGTATATGAATTACTTGGTGCTGAAGTTAACCTTCACTATGAAATTGGTGATGTTACATGTACAGCTAAGGTTAATCCTAGAACAACAGCTCGTCCTGGTGATGAAGTTACATTTGCTATGGATGTTACAAGACTTCATGTATTTGATAAGGAAACAGAGAACGTAATTACACACTAATTACCGATTCTAATTATAATCAATTTATAAAATTTAGAGGAAGTGTATAATTTCTATACATTTCCTCTTTTTTTTTTTGCGATTTTGCTTTACAATACTATAGTAAGTGTCAAATTATAGTTAAACCAATCTTAAGAAGAATATGATGTTAATCTTAAGAAATATAGGGGCATAAGCTTAAGAAAGTTTTTTTACAATATTAAGTGGTATGACAGTAAAAGATTAATGATGGGTTTTAAACTTAAGTGTTGGATGTAGCTTTAAGTAAATCGCAGGTATAGGAATAGGAGTATGATATGATTTCAAATCAGATTTTACAGACAACTGTCGATGGATTAAAAGAAATATCACGAGTTGATTTATGTGTTATTGATGCAGAGGGTAAGGTTGTCGCAAAAACATTTGATAGTGTTGCAGAATGTACAGCTGATGCACTTGTATTTATAGATTCACCAGCAGATAGTCAGGTAGTTAATGGATACCAGTTTTTCAAGGTTGTTGAAGATGGTAATCTTGAATATATAATATTGGCAAAAGGAACAAGTGATGATGTCTTCATGTTAGGTAAGCTTGCAGCATTCCAGATACAGAATCTTCTTGTTGCATATAAAGAAAGATTTGATAAGGATAACTTTATAAAGAATCTTCTTCTTGATAATCTGTTAAGAGTTGATATGTATACAAGAGCTGAAAAGCTTCATATTGAAACGGATGTCAAAAGAGTTGTATATATAATAGAGACAAAGCATGAGAAGGATACTAATGCACTTGAGACAATAAGAACATTATTTGCCTCAAGAACCAGGGATTTCATAACAGCTGTTGACGAAAAGAGTATAATACTTGTCAGAGAAGTTAAGCCGAATGAGACATATGAGGATCTTGATAAGACAGCAGAGGTTGTTATAGATATGCTTAATACTGAAGCTATGAGTTCAGCACATATAGCTTATGGCACTATAGTTAATGATATAAGAGAGGTATCAAGATCATATAAGGAAGCTAATATGGCACTTGATGTAGGAAAGATATTCTACAGTGACAAGAATGTTGTTGCTTATAACAGACTTGGAATAGGCCGCCTTATATATCAGCTGCCACTTCCTTTATGTCAGATGTTTATCAGGGAAATATTTGATGGTAAATCCCCTGATGATCTTGATGATGAAACATTATCAACTATTAATAAATTTTTTGATAACAGTCTTAATGTATCGGAAACATCAAGACAGTTATACATTCATAGAAATACTCTTGTATATAGGCTTGATAAGCTTCAGAAGACAACAGGCCTGGATTTAAGAGTATTTGACGATGCAATAACATTTAAGATTGCACTTATGGTTGTTAAATATATGAAATATATGGAAAGTAAAGATACATATTAGTATATGCAATTATTGATTTAGTAATTGTCAGAATTTACATTTGACACTTAAATCATAAAATAGAAAAGTTATACATACAGTCTGGAGGAATATATACAATGATAATTATGGAAGATGTTACGAAAACGTATTCATCTGGATCAGATGTTCCTGCATTGAATGGAATTAATCTACATATTCAGGAAGGTGAATTCGTATTCATAGTAGGTAAGAGTGGTTCGGGTAAATCTACGCTTATCAAGCTTCTTCTTAAGGAACTTGATCCTACATCAGGAAAAATATATGTTAACAAGAAATATCTAAACAAGCTTACAAGAAAGAAGCTTCCATATCTTAGAAGAGATATAGGTGTTGTATTTCAGGATTTCCGTCTGTTGCCAGACAGAAATATATATGAGAATATAGCATTTGCACAGAAGGTTGTAGAAGCACCTACTAAAAAAATCAAGAGTAATGTTTTAAAGATGCTCTCTATGGTTAATCTTCTTGATAAGTATAAGTCTTATCCAAATGAGTTATCAGGTGGTGAACAGCAGAGAGTTGCTATTGCAAGAGCACTTATAAACAGACCATCTATTCTTTTATGTGATGAGCCTACAGGTAACCTTGACCCCACTAATTCCAACGAAATCATGAAGATTCTTGATGCTGTTAATAAGCAGGGAACAACAGTGCTTGTAGTTACTCATAATATGGAGATTGTTCAGCAGATGAAGAAGAGAACAATTACTATGAGCCAGGGTAAGATTATAAGTGATTTGGAAAAAGGTGGTTATTTCTATGAAGATTAGATCGTTATTTTATCATATTAAGGACGGATTAAAGAACATCTATCGTAATAGATTGTTCTCACTTGCGTCAATAGCAACTATAGCGGCATGTATATTCCTTTTTGGATTATTCTATTCGCTTGTAACAAATTTCCAGTATATGATACATAAGGCTGAGAATGAAGTATGTGTAACAGTATTCTTTGATCAGGGACTGACAGATGCAGAGATTAAGAAGCTTGGTGATACTATAAGCCAGCGGAATGAAGTGTCACGTATCCACTATACATCAGCGGATGAAGCATGGGAGAACTATAAATCAGAGTATTTTAAGGATTATCCTCAGCTTGCAGAAGGTTTTAAGGATGATAATCCTCTTGCTAATTCATCATCATATGAGATATATCTTAATGATGCGGCAAGCCAGTCAACACTTGTCACATACCTTGAGAATCTTGATGGTATAAGACAGGTAAACAGGTCTGAGGCAACAGCAAGCGGACTTGCAAGTGCAGCAAGACTTGTCAGTTATGTGGCAATAGCTATTATAATTATTCTTCTTGCGGTATCTATATTCCTTATTACAAATACAATTGTAATAGGTATAACAGTCCGTAAGGAAGAAATATCAATTATGAAGTATATAGGTGCAACAGATGCATTCGTTGATGCACCATTCTTCGTAGAAGGTATAACTATAGGTATTATAGGTTCTATCATACCTCTTGTGATACTTAGATTTATCTATGAAAATGTTATTAATTATGTTATGAATAAATTCTCGATACTTCAGAATATTCTTGCATTTATGCCAGTAGATGAGGTGTTCAGGATATTGGTTCCAGTTGGAATCCTTCTTGGTATTGGTATTGGTATATTAGGAAGTTTCTTTGCTGTAAGAAAACATGCTAATGTATAAATGTATAAAGCCGGTACAAATGTATAAAGCTTATACAAATGTATAAAGCTTATACAAATGTATAAAGCTTATACAAATGTATAAAGATTATACATTAAATAATTTATAGTAATGTAAGTATGCAGTATTAACGCATATAAAGTGTGTTATAAAAGCATAGGGATAGCATTATGTTGTGTTATATATGTGTAAAATATAGGACTGATGCAAAGTTAAGCTTTAGCAGAAGTCCTATTTTACAAGAATGACATAATGTTTTATGGAGGAGTTGTATGAGGAAAGCGTTGGTAAAAAAGGCGGTTACTCTGTTGCTGCTTCTGACAATAATCGTTCCAGGCTGCTTTGTCAGATATTATGATGTATATGGTGACAATAAGCAGAATCTTGATAATGCTAATAATAAAAAAAGTGATCTTCAGAGTGAATATGATAAAACACAGAAGAAGCTGGACGAACTCAAGTCACAGAGTAACGATATAGAGACATATCTGACACAGCTTGATTCACAGATGTCTGCAATTAACAGTTCACTTGATGAGGTGAATGGTCAGATAGAACAGATAGAAACAGAGATAACGGACACAGAAGAAAAACTTGCTGAGGCTGAAGAGGATGTTGATGAGCAGTACGACTCAATGAAGCTGAGAATACAATATATGTATGAGCACAATGAGGAAACATATTTTGCTTTACTGCTTAACTCAGAAAGCATGGGTGATATGCTTAACAAGGCAGAGTATATAACAAAGATTTCTGAATATGACAGAAAAATGCTTGAAAAGTTCAATGATACGGTAAACTTTATAACTGCTGCTAAAATAAAGCTTGAACAGGATAGGGAAACGCTTGTTGTAAAGCAGGAAGAATTAACAGATAAAAAGTCATCACTGGAGCTTCTTGAATCAACAAAGAAGAACGAAATGGCTTCGTTAAAGAAAAATACACAGCAGCAAAAGGATTATCAGGCTAAGATAAAAGCTGATATTAAAGCCCAGGATAATCTGATTGCAAGCATAGAAGCAAAGATAAAGGCTGAAGAAGAAGCAAATAAAAATAATAACAGCAATAATGGTGGCAGTAACAATAGTGGAAGCACAAAGTATGATGGTGGCGCTTTTAAGTGGCCAACAGTATCAACAAGAATAACATCACCATATGGAGATATGGATGGCAGAACATCTCCTCATCAGGGAATAGATATAGGTGCTGTCAACAGAGGCGTATCAGGAGATCCTATATACGCAGCAGCAGATGGCAAAGTTGTGATATCACAGTTTAGTTCATCAGCTGGTAACTATATTATGCTATATCATGGCGATGGCTTATATACAAGATATCTTCATGCCTCTTCTCTTCTTGTTGGAGTTGGAGAATATGTTAAAAAGGGGCAAAAAATAGCTCTTATGGGCACAACGGGTAATTCAGATGGAGTACATCTTCATTTTGATGTAAGACTTAATGGAGTGGTGGTTAATCCGTGGAATTATCTAAGTAAGTAATATTGTTGTTTAACACGCATTCGGTTGGCGAACTGACGACATAATATAAGTGAAAATCGGTGCTGCACATAC
>OGZC01000103.1_pt1 | contig 46852 bp, 47 predicted proteins | sample 1576751 | NCBI WGS metagenome assembly OGZC01 (sample SAMEA3541486, study PRJEB24748) | human gut metagenome | biome: human gut; feature: human-associated habitat; material: faeces | place: China | collected 2012
ATGTTTTCCACAATACCTAGATGCTTTATAGTATTATTCGTCATTTTGCAAACTCCGCATTACAAATCGCGGCAAATTTAATCATTATTTGTGAACTACGAAGCATTCCCCCAACTTTTTCTACATAATAAATTGTTATTTTTTGCGTTTTCGTTATCGCACACGGAAAAGATATAGCTACCATTTGATATTTTTCAAGAATGGCAAATAGACATCCTAAACAAAAAATCCCAGCCGTTTTATTTCTTCAGCCGGGATTTTCCATCAATTATTTCACAGATTACTCCACTATCCATTTCTCAATATTACGCATTTTCGCGTTAAAGTTCACTCCTATTTTAAATAATCGGCGATTGCCGCCAGCTTCAAAAGGAAGTGCATAATGTTTCTCGTTGATTTGTCGTAAGGCGTCTTCCGCTGTCCCGTCAAGTTTGAATTCTATCACATAAACAAACTTATCAGTTTGCAGAACTAAGTCGATACGTCCTTCACTTGTGTGGTATTCCGCCTTCACATAAAATCCGACCAGTTTAAAGACTATAAAAAGTACATTCTGATAATGCAATTCCAAATCACGGATAAGCTCATAAGGAGTATCAGCAAAGAAACTCCGGAGACGACGGAAAAAAGAATCATAATCTCCAGCTTCTACTTCACGAACAAATTTTTGTATTTCAAACTCCGACTCTACCGCATTGGTGTTTGCATAAAAAGGAAGCAAGAATTTGACAAACCCTTCCTCTACTTCGCGATTCGGGAAACCCAAGCTATAAATGCCAAAACGCTCTTCATACCCTTTGATAGTGAGATAACCGCTCTGATAAATGACCGGAATGGGATTGTCCGATGTTGAATCAATACTGTTCAATACAGCGGCACTCGTTTCCTCATGCGCCATACGTTCCAAGTCATAATGATGTTTTTTCAGCAACTCCACTAGATAAGTAGGAGTTCCCGTTTCAAACCAATAACTACCGAACTCTCTATATTTAAAAGTATTAAGCAAGCTGAACGGATTATATATTCCGATAGAATTGTATGTAAAATGATAGCCATCATAGTACTCCCTCAATCTATTGCACAGTTCACCATAAGTCAGCTCCTTTGCATCCGCCAGTTCATGCAGTTCAATTTCCAAATTATCATGCAATTCTTTTTCAGAAACTCCGCAAATATCCACGTATTGCTTCCGCATTGAGATGTCATCGAGATTATTTAAATCGCTGAACACGCTTACCTTACCGAATTTCGTCACTCCCGTCAGAAAAGCAAACTGAATGCAACCGTCCATAGTCTTCAGCACACTATAAAAAGCTTTCATGGTATTACGGAATTCCTTCTGAAGCTCCTCGTTACCTATTGCTTGTAACATGGGCTTATCATATTCATCTATCAGAATGACCACACGCTGCCCGGTTTGCTCATAAGCCCGTTCAATAAGGCCGCGAAAACGCAATGCAAAAGTTGTTTCCGACGGGGCGGTGCCATATTGCTGTTCCCATTTCTCCAATGTGAAATTCAATATGCTGTCCAGGCTCTCCCGCGTATCATACTTCTCCGTATTAAGATCGATATGAAAAATGGGATATGTAATCCAATCCTTTTCCAGCTTTTCCATGGCCAAGCCCTCAAAAAGTTCTTTCTTGCCCAAGAAATACGCTTCAAGCGTAGATATCAACAGACTTTTTCCAAAACGACGGGGACGGCTCAAGAAATAATAACTGCCTGTCTTCACCATCTGATAAATCAAAGCAGTCTTATCAATATAGAAATAACCGTCTTTCCGGATTTTTTCAAAGTTCTGTATGCCAATGGGGTATATCTTGCTACTCATACGCTTTTAAAATTATTTAAATTATAATACAACTATGCATACGTTCCTCTTGAAATCACCCAATCAGCAATTGTCCGAGTCTCCGCACTAAAATTTATTGCAACCTTTACCACCGGAAGCCCGCAAAGAGCAAAACGATCTGCATATTGCTGCAAATCAATTTGCTTCATGGCAATCTCTGCATTTTGATTCAATTTCAGTTCTACCAGATAGAGAGTAGTCCTCGTGCGAAGCACCATATCCACACGTCCTTTCAGCGTGTGCACCTCCACATCGGTATAAATGCCCAGCAATGAGAATATCACATATAGCATCTGCTGGTAATGTCCCTCATAATCCGTGTTGTCGCAATAAGGCACAGTGGAAAGAAAAGCCTGAAGCAGCTTCAAAGCCTCGTCCATATCTCCCCGCACAATGTTACGCGCCAAATTACGCACCACACTGTTCACCTCATGACTGTCACTCGTCACATAAGAGGGAATCAGGCTTTTCATCAGACCGACACGCACCTCTTTGTTTGGAATATCAAGCATATATGCGTCAAATTCCAAATCCGCACCCTTTATCGTAAGGTAACCGGCCTGATAAAGCAACGGCATATAATTAGTCGCTAACTCCAAAGGCACGTTAAAATCACTGGGAGACGCTTCCTCGCCACCAATTTCTGATGGCAACACAGCATATTTACGCAGCATCTCTATGATATAAGTGGGCGTGCCACTCTCAAACCAATAAGAGCCGATCTCTCCCAAAGCCATCGCCTTCAGCAAACTGAAAGGATTGAAAACGTCGGGCGACGGCCACGAAAAATGATAACCGTCATAATTTTCCTTCAGTTTGTCCAACATCTCCTCTGCAGTAATTCCCAACCGGGTAGCCAGATGCTTTACATCGGGAGCCATTTGAGTACGGAGTTCTTCAGCAGTGATACCGCAAATGGCAGCATAATCAGGCAGCATACTCACATTGGTGATATTATTAAGTTCACTGAACACGCTAAGTTGCGAAAACTTGGTTATACCCGTAAGAAAAACAAAGCGCAGATAAGGATCACACGCCTTTAACGGACTGTAAAAATTACGCATCACATTACGTAACTGTGGCAAATTCTTTTCTTCATGAACCACATCGAGCAGAGGAGCGTCATATTCGTCTATCAAGACAACCACTTTTTTACCTGTCTGCTTGTAAGCACGTTTTATAAGTCCCTCCAGACGCTGATTCACATACAGTTCCTCTTCTACACGTCCATAAATCTCCTCGTATGCCATGAGTTTCAATTCCAGTTCCGCGTTCAGTTGTTCCTTGTCCACATGTTTAGCGGTACTCATGTCGAAGTGCAACACCGGGTGTTGTATCCATTCCTTCTCCAATGTCTCCATGGCCAGTCCCTCAAACAAATCCTTCCGTCCCTCGAAATAACAGTGAAGGGTACTGGTAAGCAAAGATTTTCCAAAACGTCGGGGACGGCTTAGAAACAGATAGCTGGAAGCCGAATGCGTCATCCGGTACACATATTCCGTCTTGTCAATATAGAGAAAATTCCCCTCACGTATCTTAAAGAAAGTCTGTATCCCGATAGGATATAATCTTTGCAAATCTTCCATATCAATCTTATTTTTCACAAAGCTACAAAAAAAATCCATTCATAAAGACCGCAGGCGGGAAACTTTTTCCCGCCTGCCGCTTTTACCTTATCTGTTTTTTCACCGTTCTCCTCTCTCCTCCTCTTTTCTTCTTCTGTATCGAAAATACATTCTCCTCCATTCATCCCAGATAACTCCGGCTTCCTCTTCATTGAAGGCATCCAGACAGCACTCCACCACTTTTACGTAATCACTCAATGGGCGTTTTGCCCCTTTTTTAAATCATTAAAAGTAGAGTGGCCGATGTGTACGCTCTTCCGTATTTCGTCATTTTTCAAATCCGCACGCTTTTGCAACTCTCCTATGTAAACTCCTAAAGCTACATATAAACCTTTTTCATTTTCCATTCTTTTTTATTGTTAAAATTACACCGTAACGGTTAATTATTTTCACTTTCATCCCAACATGTCGGGACGATGTCTATTTTGCATTTACTAATTTTACGCCGTGTTTTGAAACACACTCATATTTTTTTGCAAAAATAAATATTTTAACTTGAAACAAAAAGAAAATGATGCCAAACAACTACAGAATGTCCTATTTCATGCCACCTATCGCTCCTATCAAAGACAAACAAGGCCGACTGATGACTCCTCCCACGCTTATCCCCTTCTGCGAAGTCTCCATCGAACAAGTTTTCCAAATGATTACTTGCAACGAGAATCTCAAAGCCCTGACCGAACAAGTGCGCAACTCCGAAGATATACGAACCGCCAAAGCGTCATTACTACCGTATGTGACCCCCTGCGGCACATTCACCCGCCGTAGCAGTAAGGATTTCGTCTCCCCGTCTCACCTGGTGATAGTAGATGTGGACGGTCTCCACTCTTATCAGGAAGCAGTGGAAATGCGACGTATGCTCTATGACGATCCTCTCCTACAACCTGTACTCACCTTTGTCAGCCCCAGCGGACTGGGTGTAAAGGCATTTGTTCCCTGCCATTATTCCTCCACGACAAATGACATCCAAAATATCACAGACAACATGAGTTGGGCGATGCGGTACGTAGAGACGGCATACAATACGGTAACAGCAGTTTCTTCCGAAACAAAATCCAAAGTAGATTTCTCCGGCAAAGACCTCGTGAGAGCCTGTTTCCTTAGTTACGACCCGGAAGCATTGTTCAGAACCACCAACAAATAAATCATAAATCAAAAATCATAAATCAAAATGACCGATATTGAATCTTTACGCCGTCTCACCGAAGCAGTCGAAACGGCAAGAGCGGACATTGCTCCCACTTATCTTGAATACGTACAATTGTCATTCGCCATCGCAACGGATTGCGGCGAAGCAGGACGTGAGTTTTTTCACCGCCTGTGCCGGGTGTCTCCCAAGTATCAGCGCGAACATGCCGAACGGGTATTCTCCAACGCACTCCACACCCAACGTGGAGAAGTGCACTTGGGCACCGCTTTCCACCTGGCCGAAGCGACGGGAGTAAGCATCTGCATAGAAGAAATGCCCAAACATCCCACAGGTACAAAAGGTACAGCAGGTACAGCACGCAAATTTCCCCCACACACGGGCGCGCATAATAAGGTGGGAAATGACAATATCTCCGATGATAGAGAAGGGGAAGAAGAACTATTACCGGGCAGTGAACCGCAACATCAATTGCCCACTTTTCCGGAAAACGACTGGCCGGAATTTTTGCAACGTATCATAAAAGCCGGGAGCAGCCCAATACAACACGACATCATGTTATTGGGAGCGCTCACTGCCCTGGGTGCTTGTATGTCGCGCCACGTGCGATGCCTATATGGCGGCAAATACCATCACCCCAGCCTCCAATGTTTCGTAGTGGCTCCTTCGGCTTCCGGCAAAGGTATCCTTTCCTACATCCGCTTACTCGTGGAACCTATCCACGACGAGATCCGCAAAGAAGTGGCCATACAGATGAAAGCATACAAAAAAGAGAAAGCCGAGTATGATGCAATGGGAAAAGAACGAACCAAAAAGGAGGCTCCACAAATGCCCCCTAACAGGATGTTCCTCATTTCGGGCAACAACACCGGTACGGGTATCCTACAAAACATCATGGACTCCGACGGAACCGGACTTATCTGCGAAGCGGAAGCGGACACTCTTTCCACCGCCATCGGATCGGACCACGGTCATTGGAGCGATACCCTGCGCAAAGCGTTCGACCACGACCGCTTGTCCTACAACCGCCGCACCGACCAGGAATACCGGGAAGTGAAGAAAAGCTATCTTTCCGTCCTGATTTCGGGTACGCCGTCGCAGGTGCAAACTTTCATTCCGACGGCAGAAGACGGATCATACTCCCGCCAATTATATTATTACATGTGCGGAATCAGTAAATGGATCAGCCAATTTATGGGCAACGAGATAGATTGGGAGGAGATATTCACCGCTATGGGACTGGAATGGAAAGAAAAGTTGAGCGTGATAAAATCGCACGGCATTCATACCCTGCAACTCACGGATGAACAAAAAGAAGAAATCGACACCGTCTTTTCCGACTTATTTGAACGCTCCAGTGTAGCTAATGGAAGGGAAATGTATAGCTTTGTGGCACGTCTGGCTGTCAATCTATGCAGAATCATGTCGGAAATAGCCGTATTGCGTGCCCTCGAAAGCCCGCAGCCCTACGACTTCAAGACCTCTCCCACCTCTCCTTTCACACCGGACAAGGAGATTCCTGCAGACAACCGCAAAGATGACATCATTACCCGTTGGGATGTATCCATTTCACAGGAAGACTTTCATGCTGTGCTTAGCCTTGCGGAACCTCTCTACTGCCATGCCACGCATATTCTATCGTTCCTCCCCAGTACAGAAGTCAGCCATCGTCCTAATGCCGATCGTGATTATCTTTTCCAGAAACTGGGTGATGAATTTACTCGTACCCAGTTACTGGAAGAAGCAGTTGCCATGGGAATTAAAGAAAACACAGCCCTCACTTGGCTGAAACGGCTCACCAAACACGGAAAATTAATCAGTATGGACGGTAAAGGGTTGTATGCGCGTGCGTGTGTGTATGAGTGAACCGGAAAAAGTGTACCTACTGTACCCGTTTTACTTACGGATACGGTAGTCATTTCAATTACCGCATCCATTTTGACTGATACAATCGTTTTTCCTGCATAAAGCATCGCTTTAGGAGGTGTAAAGCTAAGCTTTAGACATCGTAAAGCGGTGCTTTAGACACCATAAAGCGACGCTTTATTTAAGGCTCTCCCAGGGCATCCACAATGACTCTCACCTCCAATGGTGTGAATGAGCGTCGCTTTGATTCGTAGCCTAAGTCGTACAGGCGTTGCAGAAGTCCGGGACACAAAGAGATCCATTTCTTCATCTTTCGATAGGCAGCGATGTCAGTTAGTTGCGGAGAATAAAGTTGCGCCAGTTCCATGCGCCCGTAAGCACGTATTTTAAATTCGCTCATGATGGTTATGTTTCTGATTTACTGTTACAAAAATACGAAAAAACGACTATATAACCAACGTTTTTCCATTGAATAACCGACTGTAATGACAAATAACCGACCGCTACCAGACACAACCGTATACTGCTGATTTCCGGGAGATCCGGAGTAGTATTTTTGTATCGTCGAAAGGGAAAAGAATCCCCGGACAATATGTTTAACCCTTTAATTTATTGTTTTATGATTCGTTACAAAATTTATCAGAACCAGCAAAAGAAAGGCTTGAATGCGGGTAAGTGGTTCGCCCGTGCAGTAAGCGACGAGACGTTTGATTTGGCAAAGCTTGCCGAACACATGTCGAAGCACAATTCACCGTATTCCGGTGGTGTCATCAAAGGTGTGCTTTCGGATATGGTAGATTGCATCAAGGAATTGTTGCTGGATGGCAAATGTGTGAAAATCGATGATCTTGCCATTTTTGGTGTGGGTATTCGCAGTAAGGCAGCCGATACGCTGGAAGAGTTCTCGTTGGAGAAGAATATTAGCGGCATGCGTTTGAAAGCCCGTGCCACCGGTAATCTGTCGACCAATAATCTGAAACTCGATAGCCAGTTGAAGCAGCAGGCGGAATATCAGAAACCGACAACTGCCGGAGGAGGTTCTGATTCGGGTGACAACCCTGATCCAAAACCGGATGGAGGTGGTGAAGCGCCTGACCCGGCTGCCTAAAAGATTCACCACTGACTACACAGATTTCCACAGATTATATTGAATTGGTAGTTGTTAAAGTAGTCGATTATTTATCTGTGTGAGTCTGTGTAGATCTGTGGTAAACCTATGGCAAACCTACAGTAAATCTGTGGTAAAAGAAAACTATTATTAATTTATTTAAAACCTGTTATTGTATGAGTAAATCATCATCTTCCCGCTCTGTATGGAGCTTAGTCCTCAAAATCGTTATCACTGTAGCCACCGCCATCGGAGGTGTGTTCGGAATACAAAGTTGCATGTAACCCCATGCGGACTATTACATTAATTATCATTCATTGCAGTGCCACGCCGGAAGGAAAGTCCCTTTCGGCGGAGGCTTGCCGACAGGATCATATCTTGCACCGTGGTTTCCGTGATATTGGCTATCATTTTTACATCACTCGTGATGGGGAGATTCACCGGGGACGTGCGTTAGAAAAGGTCGGGGCACACTGCCGTAATCATAATGCCCATTCGATAGGTGTTTGTTATGAGGGAGGACTGGATGCGAACGGAAAACCGAAAGATACACGTACATTGGAGCAAAAAGGAGCTTTGCTTGCTTTGTTGAGGGAGTTGAAAAGACAGTTTCCGAAAGCACTGGTCGTGGGACACCGGGACTTGAATCCAATGAAAGGATGTCCGTGTTTTGATGCGGTGAAAGAGTATTCCCAAATAATTTCTTGTCAAAAGTAGCTCCAAAAGCGGTTTTCAAAGACACTATAAAATTAAAAATAAGGCGTGATACCACTCGATCTCACGCCTTTTTATAGCCATTTTCCAGCAATACCCAATCGTTATTTTCACTCATCTAGTTATCTCTCCTTCTTACTCTGATTTATATGCTCCATCTTTAGCTTCAAATATCACAGAAGGCTCAATCACCTCTACTGCATGCCATGCGCCTTTGGGGATTTGGCAACCATATTTGGCTTCTACGGAATTGAGGTGAATGCGTTGTACTTCTCGATACTCCACCTTACGAACTACATCTTGCACATTCATCCTTTTCTGAAAATCATCCATATCATTCTCATATGAAACTACTTCCTCATAAATTACTTCGTCCAAACTGCCACACAGGCAGATTACAGTTTCGGCAGTATCTTCATGCCGATGAATGGACACAACTGTACCCGGAAGTAACGCGTTAAGCATTCGCTGGCTGGTATCAGCAGGTGAGGTACGCAAATCGAAGTTCTGACGTAAACGTGGATTCTCTTTAGTCCCTGCATTTATTCTCGATGAACCTAAAGGTAATCCGCATCTAGGATGCTATTCGCTCATTGATGAAGATTATTGCAGAACTCGCAAAGAAAGATATGCAAACATTTATTACAAATCATAATTATTTTGTACTAAAGCAACTGCAGTCTATCTTTTGTGGTCAGAGGAGTATACACAGAATTTGCACACACCTCTTACAAGTTTCTTGATTATTGGCATAACACCGAAATATCCCTACAATAATCCTACAATCTCCACAAAGTTCTCAATGACATAGTCAACATCCTCCGTTGACATCTTGGTGTTCAGAGGAAGGGTGATTTCGTTCTCGAACATGTGGTAGGCATTCGGAAAATCCTTGATGTCGAAGCCCATCTTCTTATAAGCAGTCATCATTGGGAGAGGCTTATAGTGAACATTGGTTGCAATGCCACGCTTTGCCATCTTCTCGATCACCTCGTTTGTCTGCTCACGAGTCTTACCAAGAAGACGAACAATGTAGAGGTGACCGCTCGAACAGTTGTTCTCGCTATAGTGGTTCAGAACTGCAACATTGAGATCGGCAAATGCAGTATTCATCTTCTCAATCATTTCCTTGCGCTTAGCAAGCATTTCAGGATAACGCTCGAACTGGATCAAACCCAATGCAGCCACCACATCAGTCATGTTGCACTTAAACCATGGCCCCACGATGTCGTACTCCCAAGCACCTAGCTTCGTTTTCGCCAACGCGTCCTTGTTCTGACCATGAAGCGAAAGTAACTGCGTCTTACGGTAGAGGTTCGCATTCCATGTTTCGCCCTCCTTCTCAGGCAACGCGCTGAATGTATTCTCTGGATTTCTATCGAGTTCCACCTGAACCAGTTCCTCGCCAAAAGGCAAGTTCCAAGTCAAAGCCCCACCTTCAGCAGTAGTGAAGTTCTTAACGGCATGGAAGCTGAAAGACGAGAAGTCTGCCATCACGCCACACATCACCTTCTTACCATCCTTCATCCTATAGCCACCGAACGAGTGCGCACAATCCGAACAGATAGCCACACGACCGATCATCCTCTGCAGGTCAGTCTTTGGCACGAACAACCCCTTCTTGCGCTCCACAATCGCCATCAGACGGTCATAGTCGCAAGGGATACCGCCTAAATCCACAGGGATAATCGCCTTCGTGCGCTCCGTGACTACAGCCTCCACCGCCTCATAGTTCATCTCAAGGCAATCTTTCTGCACATCCACAAACACGATCTTCGCACCCACATGATCCACAATCGATGCACTTGCCGTATAAGTATATGCCGGCACTATCACCTCGTCGCCCTTACCGATGCCCAGAAGACGAAGCGCCATCTCCGCACAAGCCGTCTGTGAGTTCAAGCACACACAATTCGGATTCTGCACTTCCAAACTATCATTCACGCCCACATAATGGGCAACAAGCTTCTCAAGCTTCTTAGTACGAGGGCCAGTCGTAATCCAACCACTCAAGATAGCCTGTTTTACCTCTTCTGCTTCTGCCTCAGTCATATCAGGAGGACTGAAAGGCACGTTACGCAATTTCATTGACATAATGTGTAATATTTTTATGTTATACTTATATTCTTAGAAAAGATGAAGACAACATCACTTGTTGGCAACTTTTCTATTTGCCTTTTGGCAATGCAACTTTTCTTCCGCAAGATCCGCTGCCTCCATCAAAATTTATACCAAAAAAATTGTCGATGGTTTCATCAAATGGCTCTTTACCTGATCAACCAATGTGGAAAAGAGACTATCAGAATACATCATCTTGTGTTTCCAACGGTTAGTCCACCACAGGCAAGAGCGATGGTACAAATAGTTGATACCCTTCTTCTCCTCGCCAGTATCTTCCGGTTCGAAGATGTCGCGCATCATGCGTTCCACCAAAGTCTTGTTGTCCGATGCCCACAAGCAGTAGCGAGATGGCGTATGGAAAATCTCCTTGTCGAAACCGAAATACTCCACACAGATAGCATTCTGAACCAAAACGAAATCCCTCATGCCCATCCATTCCACCAACTGCCAGAAGCGATTCCAGTCGAATGGTTTTGTAAACTCTCCAACCGCTTTAGAAACTGATTTTGCGAGTAGTGCAAAATCTAAGAGCATACGTAGAGTGATTTTCTCACTCGCAAAGTGGCAAGCATTATGCCTACACACGAACAGTATATTCAGTATATCCGATGGTAACAGAATCTTCACGCCATCCACCTCATGCTCACGAGCACCTTCCTCAGCCAGTTTCTTGAACAACAACTCATTCTCAACGTTCGACCTGTGCGAATGCACATTGATGAAGTCGTAATAATTCTCCACCATCACTCCCTGATAATGGAACACCGAATGATGATGACCATTATCCACCTCAATACCCAGTTTGTCATGAATCATCTGATCAGCATACTGGTACAGCATTTCCGAGCGTTTAGATCGTTCTGAGTGGTTATGGTTAGGCTTAATGTTTGACATCAAGATGTCTATGTCTCCAACTGGACGATGATTAGGCACAGGATAGTTCAAACTCAGTCCATATCCCTTCAGCAGAATCATACACAATCCATTGTCGTTGTAAAATTTTGCCAAACTAGCAATGGTCTGCCTGTGATTCTCATATATCTGCTCATAGTATGAAGTCTGCCCCAGCCAATCCATCAGCAACTCCATCGGAGGCATCTGCTCCCTTGGTATCTTCTGAATGCCGTCGAATGCAATAGCCAACATTCCTTGAGGTTCTGCCGTCGCCATCACATCCTGCCAAGAAATGGAAGAGGGCAAGGACGAGACCGCATCATTATGCCATCCCATCCTCACCAACTCCAACAATATCTTTTCGTTTTCCTTCACTTATTTCTCCTTAATCACACTCTTCAGCACCTCTACATATCTCGAAGTGCCATGTTCTCTGGTCAGATTATCCATTACGAACTTTCGGCCGTTCACACCCATGCGCTTGCAAGCCTCACGATCATTAAACAGCTTCAGCACAGCCGTCTTGAACACCTCCTTATCGCCTGCAGCCGTAAATAGTCCGCAGTCATTGTCGGCAACAATGGTCTTCAATTCGTTCTCATCGAAGTTAGCCAGCACAGGTCGTGAAGCCGACATGATACTCCATGTCTTCGAAGGCACTGAGTTCGCACCCACTCCAGGCTTCGAGATCACCAGTCCGGCATCACCCAGCGAGAACACGTACGAGATATCCTCGTATGGCTGGAACGGCAACATGTGTACGTTCTTCAGTCCATCACGCTCCACTATCTCCTCCACGTTCTTCTTGTAAGCACCTTCACCCACTAGCACCAGATGCAGGTCAGGACAATCCTCCTGAAACTCCTTCATACACTCCAGCAGCATGTCCATGTTCTGTGTCAGTCCGATGTTACCCGAGTATTCCAAATAGAACTTCGAGCGATCAAGACCATACTTGTCAAACAGCTTGTTCTCCGCACGGTCCACATTCACCACGGCATTCTGATCAACCCAGTTATATACAACCTCAATCTTCTTCTCAGGCACACCCTTGGCCAGCAGGTTCTTCTTGAAGTCCTCGCTAATAACGATGATCTTGTCGGCATACTTGTAGGTTATCTTCTCCACAATTCTGCCAATCTTCCATATCAGCGAACCTTCCTTGGTCAATCCTGTTCCCACCAGCGAGTCAGGAAAGATGTCCTGTGCATTATACACTACAGGCTTCCTTTTTATCCACTTTATCAGCGGATTTTTCAGTCCCTGGATAGGAGGAGTCGAGTCGATAAACGCCACATCGTAACTTGTCCACATGCACTTATGCAGCAATGCCAGTTCGCCAAACAGATAGCGAAGGGCTCTTAGCACAGGGTTCTTACCCTCACCATATAGATGGAAGCGGTGGATGCGCAACTTGCCATCTACCTGCTCTTCCTCTCTCACCCACGTTGCACCCTCAGGCACACTGCGGGTTGGTGTTGGGGTGTACAGATCCACCTCCAGCCCATTCTCAGCGCACGCATGCACTATGTTGTCTGTGATGTACAGACTTGCCGCTGTCTCAGGCAAGTAGTACGAGCATGGAAATATCGCTTTCTTCTGTTTCATTTATTCAGTTTCCAGTTTAACTTCACTTATCAGTCTTTCAGCCAACTCAATAGCTGCCTGTGAGGTCTTTTCAGTCACAATCACATGACCGCTTCTACAAAGCGAAGACGTCACCTCAGGAATTTCGTCACCTATCTGTACATATATCTTCTTCTTATATACACGAGGATCATCCAGCACCTCTGTATTCGAGATGCTTACCAACTTTCCAGGTTTAGGAGTCATGTATCGGATGCAAGCACCCTTTGGCTCTTCCTTCACACTCAGATCAGGTTCTACGCCAAGTGCCACATTCACGGCAGCAGCAACCATATCAATACCTGTGCTCAAGTGGGTCAACTCTGTTGAAATGAAGTCACCACCAAGACGAGCACCAATCTCCATCAGATAAGCCTTGCCATCCATCAGTTTTGCCTCTGCATGACATGCACAGTTGTTTACGCCCAATGCCTTCACGCCAGCCACAGCAGCAGCCTTCAAGGTCTCAACTTCCTCAGCCGAATGGCATGATGGTTGGTTGTGACCCAATTCCACGAAATGTGGTGCCTCAGTCGTCTTTTTATCGGTTACGGTCAGCACATTCACCTTACCATTCCACACGATAATCTCGATGGAGAACTCTGGACCTTCTATAAACTGCTCTATCAGTACCGACTTATCGCGACTTTCCTCCAAAGCAATCTCGTATGCCTTAATAAACTCCGACTTATCAATGTTTTTTGTCACTTTAGCAATACCACGGCTACCGCTATTTCTGCTTGGTTTCAGAATAGCATCAGTACCCTCAAAGTCATTCTGCAGGTGATTCCATGCATCCTCAGAACTCTCTGTTAGAATGCTCTTTGGTGAAGGCGCATTACCTTTCTCAAAAGCCTCACGCATCAAGTGCTTGTTCGTTGCACGAATCGCTTGTTCCTTTGTGATACCAGCCAGCCCCAACACTTCATTGATTCTGCCCATCACGTTCATACTCACTTCCGAGCAAGGATGTATCACGCCATCTACCCGCTCCTCGCGAGCTATCTTAAGCATCACTTCCTCATCTGTGATGTTCGCACATATTGCCTTATCAGCATAGTTGAAACCACAAGCATTCGGATCACCATCAGCAGCAATCACATAATAGCCCATGGCCTTCGCTTTCTTAATGACAGTAATCTGAAGAATACCTGCTGCCAGAACTAATAGTCTTTTCTGTTGCATATTTTTATTTTTTACAACGTCAATAATAATATTCGCAATCTCTTCGATGTCATCCCAGGAAAAACGCTGGTCGATAGGCACCGAAAGCATCTTCTCGTTCATTTCTTTCGAAACAGGACATATCGCCACTGCCTCATCACACAATGGCCATAGCCACTGGGTATATACGCCCCTCTTGGCTAAGGCTCCTTGTATCTCATCTCGATTTTCAACCAGGATAGGCAACGAGAAAGGCGAACTGCCTTCTTTCTCGAACGAGCGCTCCAATCCAGGAACCAACTTGAAACCATTTGAACCTCCTGAAGCCTCTTGGAACTCATTCAGTCTCGTCCAAAGATGGCGCATATTTTCTCTTCGTGCAAACGCAATCTCCTCGCCATTCACCATAGCCAGCATCTTCTTGGCACGCTCCGAGATAGGACGAACAGCCGTAAACCCATCTATGATACCCTCGCACTCGCGAATGGTACTCAAAAATTCCAGCTTCTTTTCCTGATCCTTGCTCCATGTGTAGCGCTTTTTCTCAGTCTGAGCCACAAAACGCTTGTCGGCAAAGTCCTTCTGTTCTTCTTGGATATACTGCTTTGGCATAGGCTCCTTACTCAGTATCACCGAACCATCACATACGCCCACCGACTTACGGATACTCGACACATACATGTCCACCTCTGGATTCATGATCTGACGAATAGAGAACGTGCAATGACTGAAATCCTCAATCACCTTTATCTTCTTGTCAAACTCCTTCACCACCTTTACTGCTGCTTCTGTCGATGCACTTCCATAGAAGTTCATGGTCAGTACTGCCTGTGGTTTATATGTTAGTAATAGATATTTAAGATAGTCGGTATCTACTGTCAGGTCTTCGTTCAGACGGTAATATACCACCTTCCAACCAGCCTTCTCAAATGGTGCACTCATCGACCAACAGCAGTATACAGGAAAGAGAATAGTCTTATCCTTTGCATCACAAGCGGCTATTGCGGTCAACAAAAGAGCCTCACGACCGGAACGCAAGTACAACACCTCACGTCCCAATTCGCTCAAATCTTCAAAGTATCCATCCGGCAAAATAATCGCAGGATGTTCGCTACCGTATTCTCTCATTATTCCCTTGTTACATTAACATTTTCTCTAAAGAGAACTGTCTTAACAGTCTTCAAGATGATCTTCACGTCCAATGCAAACGAGATATTCTTTGCATAATAAACGTCGTTGTCAATCTTCTCCTGTGCATCGGCACTATTGCGGAAATAAGCCTGATTGTAACCCGTAATACCTGGGCGCACATTCAGGAACACCTTCTCCTCCTCCTTGTACTTATCCAACCAATCCAGTGGGTCAGGGCGAGGACCAATCAACGACATGTCTCCCTTCAGTACATTCAGAATCTGAGGAATCTCATCCAAGCTGATCTTACGAATAAACCTACCGAGTGAAGTTACACGAGGATCGTCATCACCATTGTATGTCGAACCATCCTTCAGTCGGATATCTGGCGCATTCACCTTCATTGAGCGGAACTTATGCATAGGAAATGGATTTCCATACCTGCCCAGTCGCTTACCACTATAGAACATCGGACCTCTATCCATAAAGAAATAAAATGGAGCCAATACGATATAAATAACACAGAAGAAAGGCAGCAAGCAAAGTGCTACCATAAAGTCAATGACTCTTTTAAAGAAATGTACGTACATATTGTTTTAGTCTTATTTATTCAATGAATTGTATTCCTTAATAGCAGCTTCGAGAATAGTCAATGCTCTCTGCAGATCCTTCTTGCAAAGCACATACGCAAGGCGAGCTTGATTTTTGCCCAACTCCGGATTGGTATAGAAACCAACTACAGGAGCCATCATAATAGTTTCTCCTATACACTCGAGCTCTTTACCACTAAACTTGGTCTTAGCAGGTGTCAGGTCATCCTTATACACGAACTCGCTCAGGCACCATGCACAGAACTTCTCCGTGTCATCTACCGGCAGTTTTGCCACCGTATAGAACGCCCCGTCGGAATCGGTGTGTAGCAGCCATCAATGCGGTTCACACCATCAATCAGACACTTTCTGCGTTCGGTATATTCCTCATACACCTCACGGCTATATGCCTCTGTTCTCTCAATCGATGCCTCTGCCACAATCTGACCTATCAATGGGGGGGACAGACGAACTTGACAGAACTTCATCACCGTCTTGCGAACAGTCTCGCTCTTCATGATGAGCACACCTATGCGGATGCCGCACTCTAAATACCTCTTGCTGACACTATCAATCAGCACCACATTCTGCTCAATGCCCTCCAGGTGCATAGCCGAGATGTAAGGCGAACCGGTGTAGATGAACTCACGATACACCTCGTCCGAGAAGAGGTACAGGTTGTACTTCTTCACGAGGTCGCGAATCTGGTTCATCTCCTTCTGCGTGTAGAGGTAGCCAGTCGGGTTGTTTGGATTACAGATAAGGATGGCCTTCGTGCGTTCGTTGATCAGCTCCTCAAATTTCTCCACCTTTAGCAGACAGAAGCCCTCCTCGATCGTTGTAGTCACGGTACGGATAACCGTACCTGCCGATATAGCAAACGACATATAGTTAGCATATGCAGGCTCTGGCACGATAATTTCGTCACCAGAATTCAGGCAACTCATGAAGGCAAACAGTACAGCCTCCGCCCCCCGAAGTGATGATAATATCGTCAGCCGTAAGCTTTATTTGGTATCTATCATAGTAATTGACAAGTGCCTGTCTCAATGACTTATAACCCTGTGATGGGCTATATTCCAGAGTGCTCCTGTCCACATTCTCCCATGCGTCCAAAGCCTTCTGTGGTGTCTTAATATCCGGCTGACCAATATTCAGCCTATATATCTTCACTCCATGATCCTCAGCCTCATACGCCAAAGGTGCGAGTTTGCGAATTGGAGAAGAAAGCATTTCAATGCCTCGCTGTAAAATTTGCAATTCAGTATTCATATTCATACTTATCATGTAACATGCGATGATAATGCTCTATACCACGAAATATTGGCAATGCGCATCCCCCTTCACTTCAACCTAAAATTAGCTAGCCCGATGGTCGGAAACCTCACTATCACGTACATGCACACTGCAAAGCTCAAACTCGTTACTATAAAGCATGTGGTCCAATCGTAATCGCAGATTCCAACCCTTGTAGGTAAAGCCGAAACAATTGCCACCCTCCCACCATGTATCTTTGAGAGTCTCGCCCTCAATGGTATTCATACAATAGCTGCCACACCAATCATTGAAGTCTCCAGCTACTATGACCGGCTTGCCTTCTACTTGGACTGCTTCCACATACCTCCTTACATTATCAGCCTCATAGTCTCGAATGCGCTTGCCAATCTTATAGTTGCGATAGTATTGTGGAATACCCTCATACCAGCTAGCATCCTCGTCCATCTCCCTGCGAGCGGTACTATAGGCGCTTGATCGAAGATGACATGAGAATACTGTTACCCATAGTTCTGGTTCTACTTCTATCTCGGCAGAAAACAAAGGCATCTGACGAGTGATATCACATACTTCTTTGCTGTTTATTCTATCAAAACCAATGGTATCAATATCGCCTACACAATAGTAATGTTTAAAGCTTCTTAGTGGTTTCTTTGAATACAAAACATATCTATTCCACGTCTTTTCATTACCCCCAATATCGTTATATCCAAATATTGAGTCTAAACAATCTGCAAAGAGATTAAAGCTTTCTCTTGAAAATTCCTGCAGGCAAAGTACATCTGGATTAATATCTCTTATTTCCTTCAGTAAAAGATGATTTTTTTTCATTAGATTTATCTACTTCCTTCAAGAAATCGACATTAAAGGTCATGACACGAAGATTTGCCTGCTCATCAATAGAATTGAAGTTTACAGCGAGAACCTGGTATTTGTAGTTTATAATAATACCTGAAGCGAAAACAAATAAAAATATGTGTTTCTTACTCAATACACTCACCTCTTAAGTACTTCAAGTTCCTTCAATGTCAAACCTTTTTTCTGGAACAATGCAATATTCTCCTTAATGTACGTCCTCCGACAAATTCCACCACTTGATTTCTTCAAGCTTAGCGATAACATCATCAGAGAAGCGATAACGGATTATCTTTGCAGGTACACCACCAACTATAGCGTATGGAGGGACATCCTTGGTTACAATAGCACCTGCACCTATTACTGCACCATTACCAACATTCACACCTCCCATGATGATAGCACGACTTCCAACCCACACGTCATTTCCTATGGAAACGTGCTTAAATGGATTGGCGTTAGTTAAAGAAGTACATTCTTCCCCTAAAGCATTGCGTGATTCTGTAAATATTGGAGATGTTGATACGTTGTTTAGCGTATGTATACCAGATCCAATAATGACATCATCAGCAATTGAACAGAAACGACCTATAGTTGTACATATAACCTCAGCGTTACCAGCAACATAAGAATAATCACCTATGGAGAACTTATATACTTGAACGTGACTATACACTTTTGCCTTTCTTGATACATAAGACTCATTATCTATGAGTGTCAAAAGCGATATTGAAGGATTAAACAGTTTTTTATACTTCCAATTAAATATTTTATCATTCCCATTATGCTGCCCTCCTATATTTTGAAGTGTTAGCATAATAAAAATAATCATAGCTCATTGATTTACAACTTCTTACCAAGCCTAATTATAACATTTTTTCATATTTATCAATGTCGTAAACAGTCGGATTTTCAATATGGAATAGTCCTTTTATTTTTGTTATTTCATCATCTGATAAATCCCACCATTTCAGTTTTCTAACTCTATCAACTATCTCTTGCGAAAAACGATACTTGATTATTTTTGCAGGAACTCCACCAACAACTGCAAATGGAGGTACATCTTTTGTTACAACAGCTCCTGAAGCGACGATTGCTCCATCTCCAATTGTAACACCCTCAAAAACAATTACCCTAGATCCAATCCATACGTCATTCCCTATAATAATGGGTTTACAATCATCAAAATCGATTTTCTTCTTCCATTCAGGATGAAATCCCCATGGATTATCCTTATAGAAAATGGAATGAGGTGTTAAAAGATTGGTTGGGTGTATACCAATACCCAAAAGGCATTCTTTAGCTATAACAGAAAAGTTTCCAATCGTTGTATCATACACTTCACTTTTAGAACCAATACTAGAGTATTTACCTAAAGTAACATGTAAGCATTTACAGAACCTGCGTAATGCAGATGTTTTTGTGAATTTCGTTTCAGAGTCCCATAAAGCAGTAGCAGAAATATACTTATAAGAAACTTTCTTGTAAGAGAAAATGGATGGAATATAACCAAGCATAATTAATTAGTTTTTATACAATTCTGGTTGATCAGCTCTTTGATAAGCATCAATTAAGCTTCCTCTTGTTATATTAATAACTTCAACACCTTTCTGCCTTGCGAGTTCAGCCAACTTCCAATGAACGGTAGCATCAAATGAGTATGCAAATAATTCTCTGTCCAGAGCATACAATCTTGGCGCCTTTCCATCTTTTCCACCATCATAGCAATGAACTTGATGCTGTGATGCAAATGAATTAAAATCACAACCTAACAGCCGAATCTTCTTATAACCTAGACCTATAGCAAAACCGATTGCTGCACAAACGCAGTTTCCAAATGCCGGCATAATATCAGTAACATTGATCTCCTTGGGTTTATGATAGTAGCCTTTATACATTGCAATAAAGTATTTCTTGCATGGAAGGTTAACTATCTCGCTATCAAGAGTTGGGAAATTGGTATTCCAAATAAAATTTGTATTGGGATACAATTTAACTGCTTGATCTAAAACTTCACGAACTGGTGGAACGGCAAAAGCATTATCAACCATCATATAATAGGTTGGTTGAAGGGAAGTCGTTCTAGCCATTTTTGTGAATCTATTGACAACAATTGTATCTACATTTTTATCAATAAGTGTATCTAGATTGACATCCGCCAACGAAGGACCCAATCCGAGTATATAGCAAGTATCATTCTTACGATTTTCAATAAGCTCTTGATTCTTTTTGAGAAGCTTTTTTACCCCAAAATACGAAGGAAACCTAAGCAGGCATTTTACATATCCGCCAAAGTTAACAAATTCAAGATTTAATTTATATAATGACTGAAAATTCATATACTATTAATAAGTATTTCACAAAATTCCCTAACGCAACCCTCACCACCTTTCTTTGACATTACCTTTATGCCAGGGATTGCTTTTACTTTATCTGTTGCATCAGCTGGACATGCAGCAAGACCAACTGCAGAAAGTAGCTCAATACAGTTTACGTCATCACCGATATAAGCAACTTCATTGAGACTGATTCCCATCTTTTCACAAATCTCTTGTGCAACTGATAGTTTACCACCGTTCTTCTTGCCTTGATAAAAGAAGTCAAGATTCAGTTTTTCTGCACGTCTCTTATTAAGATCACGATCTTCGCTTGTAACGATACCAACCTTTATACCTTTCTCACGAAGCATAGACATCCCCATACCATCACGAGTATTGAACTTCTTCAACTCATCCCCATTCTCAGAGTAGTACATACCACCATCTGTGAGTGTTCCATCAATATCAGAAAGGAACAACTTAATTGATGGTGCATCTGCAGATGTATGAGCCAGTACATGCTTACGCATAAGATTCTCGAGAATAATCCAATCATCTGGTTCATCAATCTCAGTTGCAGTATATTCAGGCATCTCATAGATACCAATCTTGCCACCAAGACGGTTGCCATTGCCAAGGATATTCTTAACGATATTGATATAGAATGCACCATTCTCCATGAGCATACCGTTAAAGTTCTGACGGCGAGGACGATTCATATAATCATAGTTCATACTGGTGCCATCCTCGTTCCAGAAGAAGCGAAAGTTACGAACGCATGTGATGATACTATCATACTCTCCCTTGGCATACATCTGCAAAGCCTCTGAGAAATGAGTAGTCTCAGTAAGTGGTGAAGTTACCTGAACGAGCATGAAAATATTGTCCTCTGAAATATTTGCATTATGGATATACTCCAACATTACACTCTCTGTTGACGCTGTATCACAAGCATTTTCCGCAGATCTGCGATAGAGCTTTGTCTTCTTGTAGTTCTGCTTCTCAACTGTTGTCCAGATAGCATCGGAATCTGTAGCCACAATAACCTCATCCACCTCTGAACAGTTCTCCAAAGCCTCAATGTTCCAGCAAACCAAAGGCTTGCCACAGAACGGCTTGATATTCTTAAGAGGAATTGATTTGCTTCCGCCTCTCACCGGAATAAATGCGATTACGCTCATATCTTTATTTTATTTAGTTCTACCATAAATATCTTCGTAACGAACAATATCGTCCTCCCCCCCAATAGTCTACAATCTGTACCTCGGTTATGATGAAGTTCTCGTGTTCGTCAGTATTTGTTAATCTATGTTTTGCTCCCATTGGTATGAACAGAGAACTTCCACAAGTCACATTGATGATACTCTTCTCAATTTGAACAGTACCCGTACCATGTGCTACAATCCAATGCTCTTCCCTTCGATTATGTGACTGCAATGATAACTGCTGCTTTGGCTTCACACTAATCACCTTTGACTGGATATTCATTGAGGACTGTAGTTTTGTAGCCCCCCCAAGGACACTGGAAGATTTCGTGATCTACAACCGAATCGTCAAGCTTCGCGAAATCATATGTAATGTCTGCATGGATGTCCTGAAGTAACAATGAATGAAGTTGCGACTTGGTCAAGATATTTGCCAGAGTACTATCCTCATTCAGAATAGGGAGGAACTTAATAGCTTTATTCTTGAAAAGTTCAATGGCATCAGAAATGTCGTTCTTTACACAAAGTGAAGTGAACTTGCGTACTACATAGTTCTCAATGCTGTCACTGGTGGATGCTCCATCAATGAAGGCTCTACGGATATCACCATCTGTGATTACACCAATCACGTTGCTTTCACTATTAACAACAACCAAAAAGCCTTTAGTGTTCTGATTGATGATTTTCAGTGCGTTCAGAATAGAAGTATTCTCCTGAACCATGTAGATTTTTAAATTCTCGTTCATATTTAGTGTCCTGTTTATAGTTTAAGTGTTGAACTGGCTGGTGGTATCGAACCACATACACACAGTACTACCTATACAGCCAGTTATCCGTTAGTATTTAGAAACCCTTAACCTGATTCTTCTTGAGCTTGTTACGCTGAACCATCTCAATATCAAGGATGTCGTTCTGCTTGTAGGTGAGTGCCTTTGCAACTGCACGACAGTCACGACAGAGCTTACGTACGCCATCAGGCTCGAGAGATGCTGCATGGTCAGTACCCTTCCAAGTACGATCGAGAGTGTAGTGACGCTCAACCCACTCTGCACCAAGTGCGACAGCAGCAGAGTCAACGGCAATACCGAGGTGGTGACCGGAGAAACCGATAGCCTTTACGCGATCAGCATAAGCCTGACGCATACGAGTGAGCTCGAGGAGGCAGATGTCTTCGAAAGGTACAGGGTAGCCAGAAGTACAGTTATAAAGAACAACGTCCTTAGCACGACCGTTCTTCTCAAAGAAACTTACAATCTCCTCTTCCTCTTCCTTGGTAGTCATACCAAACGACAGGTGAATCTCGCCACCGAAGTTGTCGCAGAGGTACTGGAGCATAGGTTTGTTGAGGTTACATGCTGAAGGAATCTTGATGAGCTTAGGCTGGAGAGTAGTAATCTCCTTAGCCGAAGTTACATCCCAAACAGATGTAGAATACTCAATACCGAACTCGTTGCACCAAGCCTGAAGCTGCCGATGCTGCTCGAGGTTGAACTCGAGGAACTCACGGTGTGCGCCATAAGTTGGGCCGTACGAGTTAGCAGGATTTGGGTGAGGAGCATTGTACTCTTCTGGGGTTAAAAGCTCTGTGTTACAACGCTTCTGGAACTTGACAACATCTGCCTTGCAATAGGTAGCAGCCGTCATGATTAACTCTTTGGCGATGTTCATGTCACCCTTGTGGTTGCAGCCAATTTCTGCAATAATCTTGGGAGCGTTCATAATTGATTGGATTATTTTTTTATGTTTGTATAATATTCTACTAATTGATTTGATATATTACGAATACCACAGAAAGCAATAAGCTTTGTAATATCAACTTTCGCTCTCTGGTCTGATGAAATAAGCAATTTCTGAATTTTATTAACCCAAACAGATGCATCATCAGTCAAATTTGCATAGTCAATGATTGATGTTTGTTTGGTTTCTTTAGGCACTGCACTTGATGCAAGTACAGGTAGTCCAGCAGCCTGTGCCTCTATTGCAACCAAGCCAAACCCCTCGCGTAAAGAAGGAAATAAGAACAGGTCCATTGCTGAGTAATAGGGTGATAAATCTGGTGCACTTTCAACAAAAACCACCTTATCTAACAATTTACAATCCTTGCACTTTTTAATAATTAGATCCTTAAGATCACCTTTACCGACTAAGAGAAGTTTTGATGTCGGATCTATTTTGACATACTCGCTAAAAACAGAAATGATAAAATCATGGTTTTTGTCAGTTGCGAATCTGCCAACATGTCCTATTAGATGACAATCCTCTTGTATTCCTAATGTTTTTCGAATCTCTAATCTTTTGGATGGATTAAATGCGAGAGAATTTGCATCTATGCCGTTTACCATTACATCAAAGTCGCGATCATTAAACATCCATTTTCCTGCCAAATAAGAATCTGCTAGACGAATATCGCAGTAATTGGACAAATGTTTTGCTGACCATTTGCATAGTCTTAAGAAATTCTTTGAACCATTTGCAACACCTTGTGCGTGTGAAGTTGCAACAACATTAGCTTTTGTAAACCATTTGCAAAGTAATGCATATAGCAAAGCAGTAGGATTACTTATATGAAGATGTACTACATCATAGTGATTTTTCCATACTGTTTCTACAAAAGCGAATGGTCGTAAAAATTTTCTCAAAGGGGATGGGCTTTGCGTAGGAAAACAGCAGGTGATAACGCCTTTAGCTGATTTAATTTTCTGGACATTGAAATTTTCAGAGGGTGGCGAATCTACTAAGAACTCAACATCGACCTTTGTTCTGTCCATAAATAAGAATTGTGATATTGAACAAGACTCAATACCTCCAGTTCCTATGCCGACAATATATAGTGCAACTTTTTTCATAACACATTAATTATTTTCAAATATTCTGGCCACTCACCCATATCGCGCCATGCCTTTTCTCCTACAGGAAAACAACCTACACGTCCACCTCGTGCTTTTACTTTCTCCATTAGATGTGTGATATGGAAGAATTCACCTTCCGGAATTTCATCAATCAGATTAGGATTAAGAATATATACACCTGTATTGATCATATACGTTGTCTCGGGTTTCTCTTTTAACCCCGTCATGATTCCTCCATCACCTGTTTCTATTACACCATAAGGAATACGGAAACTCTTGACTGCAGTAACAATTGTTATATCATTATGATTATCTTGATGATAATAGTAAACATCACGATAGTCCTGATCAATAATAATATCACAGTTAGTTACGAAGAACGGCGTGGTTATCTTTCCCTTCAAGAGCGACACACTTCCAATTGTTCCGAGCGGTTTGTCCTCTTCAAAGAATTCAATCATATACTTATGTGGAAGTTGATCAAGATAGAAACGCATCATGTCGCTCTTATAGTTAACAGACATATAGAATTGTTTACTACCCATCTTCTCGAACTGATCCATAATCTCTTCTAGGATGGTTTTGTCTCCTACAGGAATCAACGGCTTAGGTATGACATTGGTAATTGGTTTTAATCGAGTACCTTTGCCTCCTGCCATAATAACAACTGGCAATTCTATCCTTTCTCGTTCAGGTATCTCATCATTTCCAAAGAGGTCATTCCATAGAATGATATCCTTTAATGAACCAGCAGAATCAACCACTGGCATACATTCTATCTTAAGCCTGTACATTACTTCCTTTGTCTTCTCAATTGGATCAGATGGAGAAGCATATATTTTTCGCTTCTCAAGAATGTTGGTTACAGGAAGTGACAGATTGCTATTTTTGATAATAGCGCGTTGAATATTACCTATGGTTAGGATACCAATAAACTGTTCATCATCATAGACAAAGAGCATTTTGTGGTTTATTGCACCCATCAACTGTAGGGCCTCTATAACAGTCGCTTTTGAACTGATGGTTCTTTCCTTTATATGTTCTATATTATTCATACTACTTAACTACATCTGCGGGATTAATTTTTGTTTCGGCAGGAATTATTGTATCTGGACAGATTGTACTATTTGCACCTATATAAACATCGTTTCCTATATGAGCCCTCCCTAACACTACAACATTAGGTGCAATGATTGAAAAATCACCTACTTGAACATCATGCATAATGTTCGCATTGAAGTTGACTTTACAGAAATCTCCCAATTCTACATTTGATGAGATGTTGACACCAGATTGGATAACAACGCCCTTTCCAATCTTAGCGGTTTTAGATATAAATGCTCTTGGGCTAATAATGGATGCGAAATCAAATCCAATATTGGAATAATAGGATGCTATTTTTCTTTTTATCTTCGATGAATCTGGAGATATAACAATCTTACAATCGCTATGTTTCTCGAATATTTGTTTTGAATCAGCATCAGAACCTAATACAGGGTAGCCCATGTACACTGGTTCGGTAATACTGTCAATAACTCCAATAATCGTACATTGACAGAGCTCACACAACTCGATCGTTTCGTGAAATGCTCCAACAATTATTACCTTATTTTCCATATTTATACAAGTATTTCCATAATGGAGCAACCAAATCAGCTTCTATAATTTGTTCAGATTCAATCAACTCTCGGACTTGGTCTATAGAAACTAATATGATCTCAATATCCTCGCTTGACTCAAGGGTAGGTGCTGCAAATTGCACAACACCATCAGCGATGAAGCAATGAGCCATGTTATTCATCCCACTTGAATTAGGAGCAAAATGCCCAAACTCATACCATTTACCCCCACTGTAACCGGTTTCTTCAAGCAACTCCCTTTTAGCAGACTCAAGAGGCTGCTCGCCATCATCAACACAACCTCCTGGAAGTTCAACACATACTCGCTGAAGACCTTGTCTATATTGTCTTTCAAGTACAAACTTGCCTTCTGTAGTGATAGCAATGATACTTACCCAATCCCTTGATTCGATTATATAGAAATCATCCATTTCATGACCAGATGGCATGCGGACATGGTCCTGCCGCACTGTTAGCCATTTGGTCTTAAATGGATAAAAACTTGAGAGAGTTTCCCATTTCATCGGTATTACATCTTCTGATCAAGGTTCTTGCCCTTCTCTTCATGCTCAAAGTTAGGGATGAACTTCTTGATGGATTCTACAACTTGTGCTTTGGTGAAGTCTGCTGATGCAAAGATACCTTCAAGCTCTGCGAAGAACTGGTTGATCTCAGGCATAGGTCTGCGAGTGGTTTCCTCTACCACGCCAAGAGCAGAGAAACGCTCCATGTTGATCTTCTCGCCAGGGATATAGAACTCTTCGTATGCTTTCTCGCCAGTGGTATCAGACTTGAAGTAAATGACCGGATAAGAATCGCTCTCGTAACTCATGTTAGCTGCATACTGCTTTGCCTCAGGGTCGTTGCTGCACTCCACCTTGGTGAAGCCTTCTGCCTTGACGAAATCATCGCAAATAGCTGAGAAGGTGAGCATTTGATCTTCACCAAGTTTTGGGAAGAATACCTCACCACCATTGCCGAGGATACAAGCGAGCATACAAATCTGACCAGATTCCTCAGGTGAGACGAAGTAGCGCTTTACATCAGAAGGTGCTGCCAGAGGCTGCTTCTTCTGGAGGCGATGAATCCAACCGTCAGGCAATGAACCGTTGGAAAAAGCTACATTGGCGAAACGTGCGGTTGTGACCTTGAAGTGCTGGTTGTATGCCATCACAAGATCCTCCATGATGCGTTTGCTGGCACCCATGATGTTCACAGGGTTTGCAGCCTTATCGGTTGACACGCAGAAGAAATGCTTTGGTGGATATACTGTGAGCAGATCCATAAGTTTCTTTGCCTTGATATCGTTGTTCTCAATGAGTGCCTGAACGGAATACTTGTCCTTCTCCGAACGAACATGCTTATGAGCTGAGAAGTTGGCAACAATGTCGAAACCTTTCTCCTCACGGAAGATACGCTCGAAGATTGGGTCAGCAAAGTTGAGTGTGTAGCAACGGAACTCGTCAGGACAATAGAGTCCTTCGGTAGAGCGCACGTCACGCACGAGTTCTGCAAGACCATTCTCGTTGAGGTCAACAACCACAACCGAAGTTGGTTCGAATCGCAGAACTGCCTTGATGAATGACGAACCGATGGAGCCTGCCCCACCAATCACACACACCTTCTTACCCTTGATTTCCTGAGTAAGCTTCTCCTTGTTTGCCTCGATATCTCCGGCAAACATGCTGATAGCACGCGAAGTGACTGAGTCAGCAATAAATTTATCTAAGTTGAACATGACTTATGATGTAATTATTTGTTTCTCATTATTGATATCTAAATATCCAGCAATTGCTACTACAACCAAACAAGACCATAAAGCAGGAAAAGAATAAGCACTCAGATTGAACATCATTGCAGCAAATAATCCAAAGAAAAGGAATGATTTGAACTGAGTATGTCCTATACTAACTTTAATATTCTTAAAAGACACATATATAAGATAGGCATCAACAAGAGTTCCAATTATGCCAAATTTGTAAAGCAATTCGAGATACGTATTATGTGCAGCATCCATTCCCTTCTGCATAACAGCTCCATGACCTATAAGAAAACTGAAGGAATCTCCAAAAATTAATTCTTGATAGTAACGCCATAAGTCAGAACGACCTGTAGTTAAACTACTTGCATCTTGTCCGCTCTCTAATCGTTGGAACATAATATTAAGCATAGGCATTATTTTATCAAGAAAATAAGGTAGAACAGCAATGAATACTATACCTAGAAATAATCCATATTTCATCTTGCTCTCTGCTGCTTTAATTGAATACAATACTAGAACAACTGCACTAATATAGAATGATTTTGAAAGTGTTTGCATACCAAAAAACAGCACAATCAATAAAAGTACATAGTTTATTATTCTTGACTTTTTTCTCATTAAATTTATTATCAGGAATATTGCAATAATGGATATTACTGTATAAAAATTTGGGTCGTATGATAATCCAGAAAAACGTATTGTTTCATATACCTCATCAGCAGTAAGCATTTCCGCAAGCCTTGTTCCTTCTTTAAACATACCTAATATACTAGATAATATAAAAGAGATAATAAAACTATGCTGCACCAACAAACCTATCTTATAAGTCACTTGCAATGATGCACAAAATATACTAAGCAAAGCGAGGAACATTGACATCAATGCAATATTAATTCCCGAACTAGTAGCAATTAGATGCGTAATAAAATATATAATTAAAATTCCAACAAACTTGTTTTTTGGGAAAACAGGTGATTGGAAAGATCTAAATAGATAGGCGCTCGTAACAAAAAATAAAAGGTTATACGAATTATAGTTAAATAAATATGCGAACAACGACATATAAATCATTGATGGTAACAAATAATCATTCTTGCACTTGAATATATATATACAATAAGAAAATGTTACCGCTAAAGCGATTATGTCGCTACCTGTAGCAAAATTGTAAAACAAAGCTAAAGACATAATAACCATTGTTAAATAGTATATTATATCCGATTTATATTCCGCAAATTTAAAAGTCATAATTATATATTAATGTATGATACGATCCTTCTTTCTTGGGAATAGTCCAATATATGTAAGCAAAATTCTAAACTTTTCCACACATGAAACCTCATAATTTGTGAATAGACGCCACTCAACTCCAGGATAAGTTTGCTTCCATTGCTTAAAGTATTCTGGTTTATACACTAATCCCCATATCATGAAGCGTACACTCCATCTAACGTAATCTAAGGCAGATACTATATCTTGATCAGTTGCATGTTCATGATAGAATTTGCAAACTAAGTCTGCATTTTCCTTATCTTGATCATATTTACGGAGCGTCTTCACTTCTGTAACATCATGAGTCATAGATAGTGGGTTGATATAATATTTATAAAAAGTTTCGGGTATATAAGACATTGTTTTACAAAAATAAATTAATTGCAAACAAAGCCCCATATCCTCTCCAACCCCATATTGAGGGTATAATATTGTATCATCATAGACTGAGCGCTTGAACATCTTATTTACTACAGACCATGAACTACGCATATACATCATATCTTTTGTGAACTGATGCACGTTCTCGGTCTTAGCAGCCTTTATTACAGAAATCGGGTGTTCACCGTCCGTACACTCTATGTCAAATACTACCACATCTGAGTTGTTTGTCTTTGCTTTATTGTATAGCAATTCACATGTTCTTACATCTAACCAATCGTCCGAGTCACAATGAAGAATATACTCACCTGAAGCTGCTTGCAATCCTGTATGTCGAGCAACTGGCAATCCACCATTTTTCTCATGATGTATAATATTAGTTTGCTCCTTACGATTTGGATAATTACTAATCACATCAAGCAACACTTCAATAGAATTATCTGGAGTGCAATCATCTACAAAGATGAACTCCAGATCATCAAGAGTCTGTTCAAAAAGACTACGAGCGCAACGTTCTACGTATTTTTCGACCCCATATATAGGGACAATTATGCTAACTTTTGGCATACTAAGATTTTAATAGCATTTCAGCAGGTCTTTCCTCGTAGGAATATGTTGTAAGATTGGTTGCTTCTTTATCCCTGTTAAAACTTGCATTTGGTATCATAAAGTTTGGACCGTAGTGAAGAGTCAAATAAGAAGCTGTATCTTCTGGTATTAGGACATCTATACCTTTAAATTGAATCTTTGTAAACTGTGTGTCAGGTACGGTAATCTTTTGTACCCAGGCACGAAGTTTTACATTAAAATTCTTTTTATCTAACAGATGGTATAAGTAGCAGTATCTATTGCTACCCTCCTTCTGAAAGTAAAAAACATCTATGGAGGTGTTTCCATATTTATAGCATTCTTCTCTACTTCCATCAAAAGGACAGTTAAATTCTCGAATTAAGCTAAAACCGGCCTTTGTTAACGCAGAATTAATTCTCTTTGCGTCATCAATATATGCACCCGTATCCAAATCGCAATCATGTGCTATGAAATCATGCTCCCTATAACAGCCAAGCAAGGTGCCAAAATCTAGCCAAAAAGTAATTCCTTCCCGATTTAAGGTTTCTGCGTAATGCTTTAAGAGACTGACAGCCTCAGCCTTAAAGTATGCATTTCTTTCCTCTTTGCTTTTTCTAAGTTTTTCATCTTGATACTTTCGCCACAGTTTGTAGCAATAAGTTTTTTTTAATATATTTTTCAACATAGTTATCTAAATTAGTAATCAATAATTGCTACACCACTCTTTCCGGATGCCATTGCACCCCATAAATATTATTACCTTTATAGGCTTCAATCACCCCATTCTCCTCATCCCAAGCTAATGGCTCAAGACCTTGGGCAAGACCATCCGCAAATATACCATCTTCGTGGTAGGAGTTGACCATAATGTTTTTGCCGTCCATCACAACTGGATGCAGCTCGCGAACAAGTCTTGCGACTTTGAGATTGTCAAACGAGCTGGTGTGACCACCAAGATAGGCATTGATCTTCTGCATACCCCTGCAGATGCCCATGAGAGGGATATTGCGTTCGAGAGCAATGTGAATGAGATCATCTTCGACTCGATCGCGATTGTCCTGACGCTTTCCTTCTTTCTCAAAGTCGTATGCGGAAGGCTTTAGGATGCCACCACCAGAGAGAACCACCATGTCAATATGCATTTCAAAGAGCGGTTCTACATCGGTAATGTAGTTGGACACAGGCATAACCAAATATCCTTGCTCTGTAAAATAACGCACATAGTTTGCTTCGAGCGAATCTATTGCATCACCATGTTGATTGACATCTTCGCGTTGGGAAATTAGAAGTCTTTTCATTTGAGTATAATTTCGCCTTTTTTCAACTTCTCTTGGAGCACAAAACCCGTGAAGAGGTCAATATCCTCTTTGGTAGTTATCTTGATATTGGTCTGATCTCCTTTTGAGAAATAGATTGGGATATTGAGTGCAGCCATGAAGTTTGTGGTGTGAGCCTCCAATTTCTCAAACAAGCCTTGCTCTTCACAATCAGCATACATTTTTGTAATGTGCTTGTATAGGAATGAGTGAGGAGCCGTAATAGATATGAAAGAATCACGATCTATCACCCCATCAGCATGGTCGCCATCGTTAGTGCCATACAATAGAAATGGTTTGCATGATGAAATAGCATTGCCATTCTCTTTGCATACTCGTATATTATCCTCAATAATATCTTGGCTAACAAAAGGAGCCGCAGCCCAATGAATCTGAATAACATCATCTGGATTAGCTATACCCTCAAACCCCTTCACACCATTGATGATAGAGTGTTCATAATCATGTCCACCCTCAACGATCTTTATTACCTTTGTGATACCAGCTTTACAAGCAATCTCTGCCAACTGATCTTCAAACCCCCTGACACAAACCAGTTCAATGCCGTCAATCAAAGGACATTCCTGGAAACGTCTCATGGTATAGGCAATCACTGGTTCACCAAGGACTTCGATGAACTGCTTAGGGATACCAGCACCAACACGGTTGCCAACACCTCCAGCCATTAATAATAGGTAATTCATTTCTGTTCCTTAATAATTAGCGTGATGAATTTGTTGTGCTTTCAGCAAGTCGTCAACAGTATCAACTTCGCTCCATTGCTTGCCAGCAATATCTTCACTAAACAATTGGAAATCGTTGAACATGATCAATTGAACAAGCGAGTCTTCAAAGAACTGACCATACATGTTGTTTTCAATCATGCTGTCAATCTCTTGTTTCATAAGTCGAGCTGAAACAGCATCAAGTTTGGTCATACAGCAATACTGTGCAGAGAAATTCTCAAGCTTCTTGCTCATAACCAGAATCCGCTTATCTCTGATAACAGCATTGTAGTTACCTGGAACTGCACATGATGAGTCTGTCAGTACATACGGATAATTCGTAGGCTTAACAAGGTAATTCTCTATGATATCATTGTCATATACCACATCGCCATGAACGATAGTCACGTTCTCCCTCTCAAGGTATTGACGAGCGAACCACAATGATGAGATTGAGTTGGTTACCTCATAGAATGGATTGAGTACAAACTTGCAGTTCTCCTCACTCAAGTCCTGCTTAACCATATCGGCAAGATGACCAAGAACTACAACAATCTCTGCATCCTTGTCATGCTTGCGAATGGTACGCTCCATTCGTTGCAATACAGTTGTATTCTCATCGAGACGGAACGATGTCTTTGGGTATTTAAGAGTAAGAGGTTGAAGGTTACTACCCTTACCTGCTGCTAATATAATATATGTCATAGTGTAGCCTCCTTATTTTTCATTATACATTTCAAGTGCAAGTTTGCTGAAATCGCGGGCATAGGTGTACCACCATGTTTTGTGAATTCCGACCTTCTGTCCCTTGGATTCCTTAAGCATAGTCCAATGCATATAGAACCAACCTGTTAGTGCAATATACGCATAGAAATGGCGCTTCTGCTTGTTGGTAGGCTTATGACGATAATAGGTAAAGAGAATTCTGTCAATATCTTCAATTGTATGTTCGCCACCACAAACATAACTGCCAATATCAAATCCAGGGTCGCCAAAACCACCATACTCCCAGTCGATGAGATATATTTCCTCATCATTTATCAAGAAGTTGACATCACGTGCATCACCATGGATATTGCAGAGCTTGATGCCATCGGTCTTTGCTAACTCATGAAGTTGATAACACCTATCACGAACTGCTTCGAATTCGTCAAAATGTCCATACTTGTCAGGATCTATTTGAGCCTTGATACCTTCGGCTTTTTGAATCACGTCAAAGTTCCAACGAACCTTACAAGGAGCATCGTGCAACCTGCGGAAGAGCATGACAGCACGCACCATATCATTGAGATTGTGATAATCAAAATCTCGATGCTCCACAAATCGGCCAATTCTCCAACCTTCATCTACATCCATAGCTACAAGGGTTGTATCAATGCCAATGTCTGATACCACCTTCTGCATGATTGTCTCTCGCCCACGTTCCACAAGGGCATCAGAGCCCAAACCAGGATGACGATAGATGTACTTGCCTCCTTTCAGTTTGAAAGAAAGCACGATGTTTGTCATTCCTGCTTGCACAGGAGTGAGGTCTTCGATGTCTTCTGCATTGCAAGAAAATACTTTTATTATATTCTCGAATACTATCTTCCGCATTTCTTGTGTGAAAATACCACCAGTTGTTTGAATATTATCCATAAAATACTTATTTACTTATCAAAATATAGATAATTACGTTGCGATTCATATAACTATTTGTGTCTTGCACTAGTGACCATAGATTTAATCAAATTCTTTTCTGTATTATTTAAACCTAAAAAATAGACTGATATACACACAGCCAGAACGGAAGTAACTCCTTCAATGAAGAATCGCATAAAACCTAGTTCAATATTACTCTTTATTATGTATGGTATCCAGATCGTTGATATTATTACAAAGGTGATAGGACACAATACTTTAGTTATATAATCTTTTATTGAGTACTCGATCAAACCCTTTAGGATTACCAAGGCAGCAATTTGAGCAAGAGTCATAGATAAAAAGACCATCCATAACGCGAACTCAGGGCATAGACCTAATTGCAATCCGAAATATGCCAATGGTATTGAAGATAACACAGTGACTGATGATATGAGCTGATACTTTCGCATAATACCAGTTGCATGAACTACTGCTGATATTGCCCCGTTAAGGTTGTTCATCATAGATGTCATAAGGATAATTACGACAAACACAGAAGCATGTTCTGGTACATTATTACCTAACCATAAATGTAACACATAATCTATCTCGTAACAAATAGGTAATGCTAGTAGATATAAAAAGAAACAACTCAATTTACTTATACTATAAGTTAGGTTCATTACCCTTTTTGTATCACCTTTTGAATAGGATTGAACAACTTGTGGCCTTACAGGAATTGTGATATTTGACACGAATCCCAAAATACCAGAATTAACTTGTGCAGCTACCCCTCTTGCTGCATTTACTACTGGCCCAAAAAATGCGTTCAGAACTAAGTTTATTCCCTGTTCCTTCATAACACCACTTAACGAACCAAATATATTCCATCCTGAAAACCCTATCATTGACTTAAACAAATCCCTATGAAATGTTTTGTCAAATTGAATTTCTTCAAATTTCCGTTTTGAATACCCATAATATAATAAGAAATTAACAATACTGATAAGCATAACTAATAACCCGTATATTATCAATAAATCTGCTGAAATGAATGGTAACACCAAAACTATGGCAAGTTTCAAAAATGCATCCAATACACTTACAATAGCATAAAAATCCATGCGTTCATGGGCCATTATAGCAGCTGCATACGGAGCTTGCATTATTACGAAGACTAAACTGATGATTGAGAATTGGAAAATCCATTGGGCTGCGACAAAGCGCTCAGGCGGTATAACCATCTTATAATGCATATACCATAATCCGAAACTCTCAGTGAGGATTACGATAATAATGGTGAGAAGGAATTGTATGAGTAATGAAGTATTATAGACTTTCTTTGCTCCTTCAACTCCATTTTTTCCAAGTTCAAAATTGAAGAAACGCTGAATGCCATTAGACATTGATGTATTGAGGAAGGCAAACATGCTCACAAAACCGCATACAACATTGTACACACCGTAATCCTCCACACCTAGTGCATTAAGAAGCACTCGTGTAGTGTACAGCGTAATACATAGCACTATCACCATACGTATTGACATAAATATGGAATTGCGTGCTATGCGTTTATTTGCCGATGTATTATTTGATTCTACCATTTGTAGTTATGTTTATGTATCTTTAGACCCTCACCAACAAATTATTGTGAGAACTCCGCTTGCACCTGAACGCAATGAAGAATTATTCATTTATGAATGTTAGTGTAGTTTTTTGGACGCTCATTTGTTGTCAAAATTGAATTTGTATCTCAACGGGAGATCGAACCCCAAATCACATGGATTTTACCTGAAATTGAGTGTAACTGCAAAAAATGTCCGCAGAATCGAAAAATATCCTATTTTATGGTACTAAATTGGTACTAAATCAAAAATCGAACGTATTTCTATGTTTGTAATGTATTGATAATCAGGCTGCTTTTATAACTGCCCAAATCTGGGGAACATCCTGATAGTTGGCAAGAAGTTGTTTGGTATCTTTCGGCAGGCAATAACCGCCATAACCGAATGAGGGATTGTTATAATGTGTCCCGATACGGGGGTCAAGACCTACGCCCTCAATGATGGCTTTACTGTCCAATCCTTTCATTTCAGCGTATGTGTCAAGTTCATTGAAATAGCTGACACGGAGAGCCAGGTAGGCGTTGGCGAAAAGCTTGACTGCTTCAGCCTCTTTCATGCCCATGAAGAGTGTATCAATATTTTCTTTGATAGCCCCTTCCTGCAAAAGGGCGGCAAATATTTTAGCTGCTTCCTCCAACATAGTGACATCCGTAACGGAGCAGATCGCCTCATTTTCTTCCGCAAACTCCGGACGATCGATGATCTTCGGATAACCTACGATGATACGGCTCGGATAAAGGTTGTCATAAAGAGCCTTGCTTTCACGAAGGAACTCCGGTGAGAACAGCAGGTTGAACTTATTTACTCCTTTTTGGGCGTACTTTACATAAAGGTTACGGGTATAACCCACAGGAATCGTTGACTTGATGACCATTACGGCATCCAGATTCACCTCAAGCACAAGGTCGATGACCTCCTCCACACGACTCGTATCGAAATAATTCTTCACAGGGTCATAGTTTGTGGGGGCGGCTATTACCACAAAGTCGGCGTCAGCGTAGGCTGATCTCCCGTCCAAAGTGGCTACAAGGTCAAGCGGCTTTTCAGCCAGATACTTCTCGATATAATCATCCTGGATAGGAGAAACCTTATTGTTCAGTTTCTCCACTTTTTCCGGGATTACATCCACAGCGGTTACATGATGATGTTGTAATAGTAACGTCGCTATGCTCAGTCCCACATAGCCCGTGCCGGCTACTGCGACCCGAATCTCTTTGAAATCACGCATATTATGTTTGATTTGGATTTATCAATAGTAGTTTATTCCTGACCAGTATGTTTTTCTCCATAACCGTAGCCATAACCATAACGCTTACCATAGCCATAATACTTGCCATATTTACCATAGCCATAATAATAGCCGTACTTCTTTTTCTGAAGATCCAAGCCGTTAATGGCGATACAGAGGTTAGGCAGTTTGTTGTTTTCCATAAGCTCATTGATCAAAGTAAACTCTGCCTTACGAGTATAATCGGCACGGCATACGTATACCGATAAATCAGCGGTACGTCCTATCAGCAAGGTATCAGTTACCATACCCACGGGAGCCGTATCCAGAATCACATAGTCAAAATTAGCCTTCAATGTTTCGATGGCTTTTTCCAAGCTGTCACGGGCCAATAATTCCGTTGGATTGGGAGGAACTGCTCCACCGGGAAGAATAAACAGATTCTTGTTGATATCAGAAGGCTGTACCCAATCCATCAGATTAACAGCTGGATTAATCAAAAATTGGGTGATACCTTGTTCTTTTCTGGAAAGATTGAAAACTTTATTCAATCCCGGTTTGCGAATGTCAAGACCTACTATCACAACCTTTTTCCCTAACAAAGAAAGACTAATAGCCAAATTAGATGATACAAAAGACTTACCTTCACCACTGATAGTAGATGTCACCAAAATCACATTCTTGCCATTTTCAAGCATAAACTGAAGATTAGTACGTACATTACGGAATGTCTCGCTCATCAGGTTATTCCGATTCTCAAATACAGCTATAGAACCGGACTTTTCATCCGCCAACGGGATATCGCCAATAACAGGAAGAGAAGTTAGTTTTTCAACATCAGCACGGCCCTCAATCTTGAATTTGGTCAAGCCAATCAGATAAATAATACCTACCGGAAATCCTACTCCTAATACCAAGGCGGCAAGATAGACCATCATCCTCTTAGGAGAAACCGGATTGTCGTCCGCTAACGCTTCATCAATAATCTTGGCATTATTTGCTGTAGCTGCCAAAGTGATGGCATTCTCTTCACGTTTTTGAAGTAACATCAAATAAAGACCGGCCTTAATTTCCTGCTGCCGGGCGATACTTACGAACTGACGTTCCTGGGTCGGAGCGTCATTAATGCGACGGGAATAGCGGTTCGCCTCACGGGCAAGGTCTTCTTTGGTTATCTGCAATCCTTTCAATGTAGCATCCAGCGTAGCCTGTACATTGCTCCGCATCGCACGGATACTAGTATCCAAATTTATGATCGTCGGATTATTCTCGGTTGATGTACGGAGCAAACGCTTTCTTTCAACCAACATTTCATTATATCTGTCTATTGCACCAGCTGATGCCGCATCCTGTAATCCAATATTACTTGGTAAGACCTCATATTCATTACCTTGCATATAGCGTTGCAAATCCATCACCAAATTGATTTGAGTCTGGTTTTCCACACGCTTCTTTTCATATTCAGCATTACCGGTTAAGGCTATTTGCGCCTCACTGCTCAAATCTGTAATTCCGGCGCTACGCTTGAAGTTCTCCAAGTCTTGTTCTGTACTTCCAAGTTCCTTGGAAATAATGCCGATACGTTCGTCGATGAATTCTGCGGTTTTTTGGGCTACCTCATTCTTGTCATTATTGGCATTGATATTGTACATTTCAAGGAGTTTGTTGATGAAGTCCTTGCCACGTTGGGTATTTGAGTTCTTTAACGAAAGAACAGCTACAGAAGTGGTTTTTGATGTAGGGGCTATCGACAAGGACTGGATATATCCTTTGGCCACAGACATCGGCCGGTTTATAAAAGCTTTTATATGACGCTCTTTACTTTCCTCCTTAGCCTGATTGGTCGTCAATGTATCCTTGCTTTCAAAAAAGGCGACCGTCCCCTCATCGGTCGGAAAAACAGCAGGTAATTTATCGAATTGTTTCCGGTACCCTTTGTCTTTCACTGTTATCAACGCATCCATCCCACCATTGGGAAATAAAGTCATCTCCACTTCCATTGGTGCAGACAATTTTTCCGCCTCTTGTGGAGTCAAGCTCACCACTACGGGCGAGGTACGGTAAAGTTCCCTATTAGGAAACTCATCTTCATCCTTATAAGTCACAAACAGTCCCAGATTGTTGACCACTTCACGGGCAAGAGACTTTGATTTCAGCACCTCGATTTCATTGTCTACATTGTTCGACGAGGAAACAAAACCGTCCAGTCCCATCTTTTCCAGTTCGGAGGACATGCTCGCACCACCGCCTTTCTTGTCATCCTTGATCAAGACTGTAGCGGATATATTATAGACAGGAGTAGCCAGACGCAGGTAGCCCCATGCGCAGACGATACAGATTATTACAGAAACCACAAACCAAGGCCAATGGATCAGGTAACGGAAAAGGATTTCCTGAATATTTACCTGCTCTTCCGGTTGCTCACCTCGGTTCTCTCTTTTTTCCTCAATCATATCTATATTACTATTTGAAGATTGTTACTAATAAACTTGCCAATGATACCAGAATAGAAGTAGCGGAGAACCACAAGCTGGTACTGTTACCTATATCAGAGTTACGAGCTTTTGCTTTATTAGGAGTCACATAGACTATATCATTCTGCTGTAACCAATAATAAGGAGAAAGAATTGTCTCCGCCTTGTTTAAATCCAATGTCACAATTTCCTGTTTGCCATCAGCACCTTCACGAATCAGTTTTACATTGTCACGAACTCCCCAGACCGTCATGTCACCGGCCATGGCAAGAGCTTCCAACAAGTTGACTTTCTCATTGTTGATAGTAAATGTACCCGGACGGGCAACCTCACCTAATACAGAAATTTTATAGTTTACCATACGGACAGTAACTATCGGAGTCTCCTTTATGTAAGGTTTCAGTTTGTCTATTATCAGTTGTTCAGCTTCTCTTTTCGTCAGTCCACTTATTTTTAATTCACCCAGAACAGGAAAATTGATCTTGCCTTCATTATCTACCAGATAAGGTTGTAAAACAGGTTGGGTAGTCAATTGGGTGCTGGCAGTAGCCGCATTAGCAGGAGTTGCCACCGTCAAGTTGAACGGAACTGCAAGTTCCGGACTAGTACATGAGACTACGATAGTAAGTAAGTCTTTAGGCATTATCTTGGCATCATATAAATTTTCCTGTTGATTGGTGTCCTTTACAACTCCCGCATCCTGCAAATAAGGTACTTTCTTATAGGACTGGCAGGAAGCAAACAGAAATACCGCTATCAGACAGGAAAACAAACTTCCATACAAGCTTCGTACATTCAAATGCGTGCGCAATGATTTATTCATAATAAATGATAATTTATTTATAGAATCTTTTGTTGATTATTCCCTATTTATTCTTTATCCAGTACTTCAAATCGCGGAGAATTCTTTGATTTGAACTCCGGAACTATTTTCTTCATCAACCGCACAGTATCCATGATCTTTACCGCACGCGACAACTTCTCAAACTCTGCATAAGTATCAAGAATATCAGCATATTCATACCGACGAACTTTGGCGATCATGATTTTCTTATTTTCTGTCGGGATCGTATTTTCTTTATCGCTCAATACCTCTTCATAAAGCTTCTCACCCGGACGTAATCCCGTGAATTCTATTTTGATGTCTTCACCCGGACGATAGCCAGCCAATTCGATCATACGAGTCGCTAGATCGACGATCTTGACTGCTTTTCCCATCTCAAAAACAAAGATCTCATTGCCCTCACCCATGGTAGCAGCCTCCATTACCAGACGGCAAGCTTCGGGAATGGTCATGAAAAAACGAATAATATCGGGGTGAGTAACAGTTACCGGCCCACCATTCTCTATCTGTTCTTTAAAACGAGGAATGACAGAACCGTTACTACCCAATACATTACCAAAGCGGGTGGTGATAAATTTTGTATGACCTTTCACTTTTCCTTCACGGATAGCGCATCCCAGACTTTGAACATAGATTTCTGCCAAACGTTTGGAACAACCCATTACATTAGTAGGATTTACAGCTTTATCCGTAGACACCATAATCATTTTTTCTGCATCATATTCCACAGCCATGTCAGCCACCTGACGAGAACCGGTTACATTGACAAGCACAGCCTCACAAGGATTTTCCTCCATCAAAGGCACATGTTTATAAGCTGCAGCATGAAAAACAATTTGAGGATGATACAATTCGAATACCATACGAACGCGTTCCTTCACACGCACATCACCAATCACCGGAACAAAATCTATATTTGGATATTTTTTCTCAAACTCAAGACGGACATTATGCAAAGGTGTTTCTGCAGAGTCGAACATGATAAGTTTCTGAATTCCCAACTGCACTAATTGACGGCAAAGTTCACTGCCAATACTGCCTGCCGCACCAGTCACCAACACCACTTTTCCCCTGAATTCTTCTGCAACTTGACGAAGGTTGATATTAATTTCGGCACGACCCAACAAATCCTCAATCTTAATAGGACGTACCCACTGATGAAAGTTTCCATCAGAATCCGCTTCACTGATAGTAGGAGCTATCAATGTTTTAAGTTCATTGTTTTTACAATATTCCAGAAGGCGTTTTTCTTCCAGACGGGTATCTTCATAACGGGCAAACAGAATCCCCTTAATTCCGCGCTTCCGCATGATATAATCAACATCCGATTCATTTTCAAAGTAATAAACGGGAAGATCTGCCAATCGGCGTCGGCTGTTATTTTTACCATATACATAAAAACCGGCTACTTTATAATGTGCACTATCCCTAAGACGTAACTTCAAGGCTACACTCTCTTCATTAGTACCATAAATAAGAATACGTGTGTTCTTTTTATTCACCCAATCCAATAAAAAATCATAGACGATTATCAATGATACACGGAAGGTCGTCAAGATCACTAAAGTCAATAAACCATCAAATAGAAGATAGGATATTTTATAATTATATGGCAATTGGGTCTCATATATAACTCCAAAAGAAATAATGACCAAACAGGCAATTTTAAATAAAACGGCACACATGATACGCCAAAGTTCACGTGCCTGTGAGAAACGAATTGTATTACGATAAGTATGGAATAATAAAGAGCCCGCAACACTTGCCACCAAAGAAACGCAAGCAAATTTACAGAGCATCCAGTCGGTCATTGGAACATGCGCCATATAATGAATTACCGCATAAGCGACCAACGAACATGATACAGAAATTGCCGTGTCAATACCTAAAATAACCCAATAACTGAAATAATTTTTGCGGACATATTGCACTATGTCCTTCAATGTTTTTTCCATTATAGTATAAATGAATAAAATAATATTTCGAAATTTGATTTATCTGATTGATTATGATCAGTACAAGGACTATGACTACGATTTCCATGTTGGTGTAGCCCAACAGAGAATCCCTTCATCTTTCGATACGTACATACATTTCTACACTATATCTTTTGTAAAGATATAATTCATAATACTTTATGGATTTTTATTTTTGAGAGAGGTCATCGATAAATATATCCACTGTTTGGTTACCGATGTCAGATAGACTGCCTGCTATTTTACAGACTTTCATTACATTTTTGCAGTAAAATCCCCATACCCCTATAAAATAGATTGATTACTCAATCACGTAAATCCCCATTTTCAGATACCGGCTCTACACACCCAGCCGGTATATCTACACATGCACACCCTAACATTGTCAATCGAACAGCAACTTTCGATTTCCCATTCACATGTACTAATTCCCCTTCCAATCCTGCCAATGGTCCCTTGATTACCCGTATTTTCTCTCCCGGAGCCAATGGCGATGTACTCATGCTAATCGTCTCATCCGAGTAGTCGAGCATAAACTTAAATCGCAACATTTGTTGATCAGGAATAACAGCCGGAGTACTCTCCCCACGTAATACCATGTAACGGCTGATAGAAGATAAAGTCAGGACTTCTTTTTGTTCTTGCAGATCAACGTGAACGAAAATCATCATCGGAAGCAGTACCCGGTCGACAATTTTACGGCGGTCGCTCCATTGATGGACTTCTTGTTGAATTGGAAGGAAATTTTCGATCCCCATTTTCGTAAGCCGCTCACCCGTTTTTTTCTCGTGACAAATACGTACGATTGCCACCAACCAACGTTTTGAGCGCGCTACGCTGCTGCCAATCACATCTGTTGGCAGAAGATTTCGATCGTCATTTTTCTTAATGATCATGTATTTTTACCCCTCATTTTTCCATACCCCTTAGGCAATGGATTGAATTCGGTGACAAAGATAGATAAAATTATAAATAGTAAACAAGAAAAAACGCATTCTTTTTTTACATACAAATAGAAATATACAGTTAAGACTATCTTGGACGTGAAAAATCCGCTATCACATTGGTTCTATTCTACCACCCATATTTTATACAACATCCCTAAACAAATCAGGCGCGGAATTTCCGCGCCTGATTTCTATTCTTTCGATTTACTTACCACTTATAATTGATACCGAAGCTAAGCAATTCTTTCAACTGGAAGAAGCTGTCTCCTTCAGTCGGTTTCGAGCTATCGTCAAAACGGGTATGTATATAGAGCTTGGTAGAAAGATAACGGTTCAAAACGAAGTTGAATGTATTTTCCCATTCTACACGTGCCCAATGATAGTTGGTCAGATAATTGAGACGAGACTCTAAAGTTACTGCAGAGATGATGGTCCAGTTCAATGTGGATTGCAACTGGGAACCAAAGTCGTTTTTAGAGCATTTTCCTTTGTCTAAGCCAAACTTTGTTTCGTCTACTTCAGAATTACCGATATAACGCAAGTTATAAGTCAACGGCGCCATAAACACAGAAAGATTAAATTTCTTCTTACTCAATTTATAATCCATACCGACACTGACCGCCAAATCTGCCGGAGACATGAAAGATGAAACCAATTCTTCGCTGTTAGCTTTATATCCATTGAAAAACTGTGTCTTAAACTCGGACGAAATGGTATAATACCAATTCTTGAAAGCTCTCAAACCTAATTTATTATACAAACGAAATTGGTCTGTATTGAACAGATATTTATGGTATTCATCTGACGGAGTGGAAGTCATACCTACTTTAGCTTCCAGCTGGTTCTCAAACAGCACCTTTTCATTGTCATTATAGTTGGCAAAAATCTGAAAAGTGGCTAATCCGGAGAAGTTACTTTCACCTCCCTTATACCAGTTATCCGAAAGGTGGTTCTGGCTAATCTGCAACGATCCGTTACCTCCGGTCACCCACCAGTTCGGCCGACTAATCTTCATATTGGCTTTTCCTACATTATCATCCATATTTTCCGGTTGGAACAGATGGATAACTGTTGCTTTCGGAGATATCTTTGGCTTCACATCATGACGGAATACATCACGACTCATAATACGGTCTTCTGTAGTGACAACTAAGTTCGGATGTTCCAAATAAAGATCCATCAATGCACTATTCACTATTTTTTCGACACGCTGGGTCTTAGTAAATGCCAGGGTATCATAAGGCAGAAGTTCCGCTGTCAGTTGAGGAGTGGTGTCCCATTGCATAGGCTTCCATTCCAATTTCGAATATTGTGCCATCGGAGCATAATAATATGCCAATGGTGTGAACAGGCGGAAATAATCGGGATCAGACGGAATATAACGTGGCGGCACAGACAGGTCGTTCAAATAATCTAATTGCGCGACATACTTATTATATAAATAAGAAACGGTATCCAGTTTCGGAGTCGGCCCCGACATATTCAGTTTGAGCATCAAATATTTCTGAAGCTCCGCCGAAAGCGTATCTGCTTTCACGACTCTGGCTTTTGCCACAACTGTTGAAGATTTAACCGTTTTGGCAGGTTTAATCACTTCAGGAGCAGGCTGCAGAGAGTCAGTCGGAAGTGGAGAGGGATCGACAGATTCCTGTGCAAGAAGCGATAACGATAAGATTGACAGAATAAACGCTGAACATAAAGTAGTAATTCTCATCATATTTGTCTATGGTTTAGGGTGCAAAGCTACATTATTTTGTTCAGAAATCATAGGATTCTTTTAAAATTGCATTTTTTAATAAAATTGTGGAGACGAAAGACTGTAATCTTCCTCTTTTTTTTATAATTTTGCGGTTTTTAAGTTCGTAAGAATACTACTAAGTAAACAATTATTAAAACAGTTATAGCTGTGGGAGAAACAAAGTATATTTTCGTCACCGGTGGTGTTGCCTCTTCATTAGGAAAAGGGATCATCTCATCATCCATCGGTAAGTTGCTGCAAGCAAGAGGTTATAATGTAACCATTCAGAAGTTTGACCCGTATATCAACATCGACCCGGGAACATTGAATCCATACGAGCACGGAGAGTGCTATGTAACCGTAGACGGACACGAAGCCGACCTCGACCTGGGACACTATGAGCGATTTCTGGGTATACAAACGACAAAGGCGAACAACATTACTACGGGACGTATCTACAAGAGCGTCATTGACAAGGAACGCCGTGGAGACTATTTGGGTAAAACGATCCAAGTGATTCCTCACATCACAGACGAGATCAAACGGAATGTAAAACTGCTTGGTAATAAATACAAGTTTGATTTTGTAATCACTGAAATCGGTGGTACGGTAGGTGACATCGAGTCACTCCCCTACCTCGAAAGTATCCGTCAGTTGAAATGGGAACTCGGAAAGAACGCTCTTTGTGTACACTTGACTTATGTTCCTTACCTTGCTGCTGCCGGAGAGTTGAAAACAAAACCGACGCAACATTCTGTAAAGGAGCTCCAGAGTGTGGGTATCCAGCCGGATGTACTGGTATTGCGTGCCGAACATCCGCTAAGTGACGGACTGCGCAAGAAAGTGGCACAATTCTGTAATGTGGATGATAAAGCCGTTGTGCAGTCTATCGATGCAGAAACAATTTACGAAGTACCTATCCTGATGCAGGCACAAGGACTGGACAGCACTATCCTCGAAAAGATGGGACTGCCGGTAGGAGAAACTCCGGGACTCGGCCCATGGCGTAAATTCCTGGAACGTCGTCACGCTGCAGAGACAAAAGAACCGATCAATATTGCACTGGTTGGAAAATACGACTTACAGGATGCTTATAAGTCTATCCGCGAAGCTTTATCGCAGGCAGGTACTTACAATGACCGCAAAGTGGAAGTTCATTTCGTAAACAGCGAGAAACTGACAGATGAGAATGTAGCTGAAGCTTTGAAAGGTATGGCGGGCGTAATGATTGGTCCGGGATTCGGTCAACGGGGTGCAAAATGTTTCGTCAGAATAGAATCTGTAGCCCAGTTTACAAAATCACAAGGCGGGCGTCCGGTTTCATACTGCAAAACCGGCAAGGGAAATTGCACAAATTTTCCGTCTTAAGGACAAACTTGCGACACCTGTGCGTATGTGACAAACAAAAAGAGGGGGAATACACGATTCCACACTTTAACTTGACAAAGGGATTGGCGTATGATAAGCTGATAAGAGTTTACAACACGTCAACTATATAAAGGAGGTCATTTAATATGCGTGTTCGCGATATGGAGATCGGTGAGGTGCAGGAGCGGTTTGCCAACCTGGTGTGGGACCATGAGCCCATCCCCTCCGGCCAGCTGGTGAAGCTGTGCGAGCAGGAGCTGAACTGGAAAAAACCCACCACCTACACGGTGCTGCGGAAGCTGTGCGAAAAGGGGCTGTTTCAGAATGTGAACGGAGTGGTGTCCTCGGTGATGAGCCGGGAGCAGTTTGCCTCCCGCCGCAGCGAGCAGTTTGTGGACAACGCCTTCCACGGCTCCCTGCCGGCCTTTGTGGCGGCCTTTACCGCCCAGAAGGGCCTGTCTGCCCAGGAGGCGGAGGAAATTCAGCAGATGATCGACAAATTCCGGAAGGAGGAGTGACCGTGCTGAGCCGGATCTTCCTGGCGGTGGCGGGCATGAGCGCCAACGCCGGACTTCTGGTGCTGGCCATCCTGGCGGTGCGGCTGGTGACCCGGCGGCGGATGCCCAAGTGGGGCAACTGCCTGCTGTGGGGGCTGGTGGCGGTGTGCCTGATGTGCCCGGTGCTGCCGGAAAGCGTTCTCAGCGTCCGGCCCCAGCCGGGGCAGGCGGCGCTTCCCGCCGCCGCAGCCATGGAGACGGCCTCCCCCGGAGCGGGGATTACCCTGACGGACCTGGCCTGGGTATGGCTGGTGGGCATGGCGGCGGTGCTGGGCTGGGCGGCTGTGAGCTATCTGCGGCTGCGGCGGCAGGTGGCGGCCTCCATCCGGGTGGGGAAGCAGGTTTACCTCTGCGACGACATCTCCTCCCCCTTTATTCTGGGCATTTTCCGGCCCCGGGTGTATCTGCCCTCGGGGCTGGAGGGGGAGACTCTCGTAAAACCTCCCTAATCGCGGGGAAATCTTTACTATTAACACCACCAATC